>Ga0228711_1002072_pt1 | contig 30487 bp, 11 predicted proteins | sample MedpolnodulmetaG_2_FD_177996 | JGI IMG/M metagenome (GOLD analysis project Ga0228711, IMG submission 177996) | Root nodule microbial communities from Medicago polymorpha collected in Santa Monica, California, United States - brown nodules | ecosystem: Host-associated > Plants > Roots > Nodule... | reverse complement strand
ATATATATATATATATATATATATATATACACACACATACCAACTACCAAGGTATCCATGTAACATTTTTTAATATATAATTCCTAGAATGGAAAAACTTAGAAAGACCGTTGAAAAATCCTACACTGTATATTTAATTTGACGACCAAGCTATATGTTCTCTAGAGTCTAGATCCGTCAAAATAGAAAAACTATGCTCTCGAGAGTGCAGCGAAATTGTCCATTCCAAAAGCATTATCCTGCCATATTTGACCAGTACAGTATCCAAAGATTTTTTTTTTGCTTTTCCCCAATTAAATTATAGGACTGTGGTTTACTTTACTTCTTTTTTTTTATTTTCGGTCGGTGGATACGATGTTTGAATGTAAGTTTTTTTTTTTTTAGAGGTTTTGAGTTCGAATTTAATTTTGAAAATGTAAGAATGTGATTTTTTTTAAAAAGAATTTTGTCATATTATAGTCATATCTAACTTAAATGATTAGTTTACATTTAATTACCCATTGAAGATACTTCAATTTTAAAAAAAAGTAAAAAATGTTCATATGGTCTTCCTTCTAGTAAAATATAGTGCCTTTTCATCAATAAGTTTTCATCACCAAGAAATTGCTAGAATTCAACATTATAAAAAAACAATTTTTTGGTACAAATGAAAAATCATTTTTATACACCAAATCAACGTCTGTTTGTTCCATATTATGAATAAGTAATTTTGATATTTAAAAATGAAGATATTATATTTATAGATTCTTATGAAACAACAAGCTATTTTATGTTTTTAGCCATAATGAAAATGTTTTATTTTTAAAATCATTTATCAAAAGCAATTTTTAAGAGGAGTTACTCAACAAATTCTCGTTTGAACAAGATTTTAGATTTTTTAAATTTTAATTTTTTGAAAAATAATTGTAATGAATAGATGATAACTCCTAGATGCGAGTAATTTTGTTTTACAAAAAAACTGTAACAAAGTGACCCAAAATTAAAATGGAAAATTTTCTTCATTGCAACACATAACTTCATGAAAAAGATTTCGTAAAAATAGAAAACTTCATGAAAAGAAATGAGTATGCGTGATTGGCTAATTTGCATTAAGCTGTGTTGCATTCCCTTCATCATGACAAGCCCCTTACTATTTCATTGATTCTCTCTTAGTAACCAATACACTCACACATGGTTTACCTATTAGGAGTTGAGAGCCTGTATGGATGAATATCTCTGCTCTAAATTCGTTCTTACTCTCTCATATGATCTTGATGCTAAAAAATGCATCTATTTCACAATCCCAAATTGCAGGCTCCATTCTTGAGCAGCAAATGCATACCATTAGGAGTTTACTACAAGTCCACTAGAGTAAAGTCAGTTTCTTTTTCAAATTTACTAAATTTTATGCCAAGTCAACTCAAAACTGATATAACTCTAATTCTTGCATCGAATGCATTTACCTAAACTCTTTTTATTTTAGTATGTGTTTGCTACAACATTTTCTTTTCTCTAGATGCGTGGCAATCCAGAAGCTACCTTTTGTAGCTTTTAAATTCTAGCGTTAGAAGTGCATTAGGACGCCATATTTCTCAATTGAATGTCAATCCAAACATTGCATTAACAATTTTGACAAAACTTGTAGAAGCTCATCAATCATCACACCCTCCACTCCAAAATGGATTTCATCCTATTGGCAGTGATCATTGCAATTGTTTTATAAGAAACATTGCAAAGCTAATAAGTCTATATTGTCTCAAATTCAATGCCAAACTCACATTTGAGATTAGTGTATTCAAATTAACAATCTTTAGTAGGTTCTCCAATCTTACCCTGCTCTTGCACACTACTCTTTTATACTTCCGTAAAAATGAGAAAGATCAATTCAATGCAAGGGGGGAAACACAATGGATATAAAACTAGGCTCCACAAAAATAAATATCTTACATGCAAAGATTGTCACAACAACCTATTGCAATATTTCTTTTTGGTACACCTAATACAAAATTTAATCCACATAAAAAAGGAAAGAATAGTGTCTTTTTTTAATCATGTATGTTTCCAAGTATACATGCTAATATCCAACATAATCTCATATGAATCACCAAGTATTTCTACTATTCTCACTATTTTCCCAATAATAACCAAGAAAAGTCTTAGCAGCATCCAAACTAGGAAACCAAGTAGGTTCAAGAAAAATTCTACTCAAACATTCCAAATTCATCTCACTACTTCCCATCATAACAACCAAAACTTGTTTATAACCATAAAAAAATCTCTTCATCTCTATCTCAATCCTTTGCAACCCTTGCAACAAATGAACCTTCTCAAACTCTTTCTTCTCTGAATAAACCTTCATTGCTTCTTCCATTACCCCTGGCCCACCCGTGGGGTCCACTTCAACTTCCAAAATCTCCGGCACCTTCTGTTTCAAATCTCTACACATTTTTGTTACAGTAACAAACTCTTTCGAACGGAAACAAAACGGCACCGTTTCGTGATTTTCGTTCATTTCATTCATCATTCTCGTTCCTAAACCTAATTGCTTCTTCAGTTTCAGAAAATCTTCTGGATCCATCATCATATGTAAATCTTCAATTTCCGTTAGAATCTTCCAGATTCGTTCCACCGCGTAAATCTCACTCGCGGCTTTCTCGAATGTTTTGTTGTCTATGGATTCATTCACGCGCTCTAGTAAGACACGCGCCGCGCGTGTCCATGATTCGAAAATCTGGTGCGTCGCGTGTAGAATTCTGTTCTCGTGGTTTCCGATATGATCAAACGGTGTCGTTTCAAATGAATGGATGAAATTCGGTTTGCAAACGTCGTCGTATCGGAGAATCGGTTTACCATTGAAATTTAGTTCTCCTAAACCTAACGTGTAATTACACGTCATCATTTCAGATTCCACGGTGGAAAATAGTCTCTGTGCTAATTGTTTCGATTTCTGCCACGTGGCGAGTTTTGGGAGCAAACTTTGTTCGCTATAGCTTCTAAATTGGTCTTGATATATTTTGGTAAGCTCATTTATCGGAGCTTTGCTACATGTATCAATGTTTTTTTCCTCATCATCACAGAGTAATGCGATGACGTGGATTTGGGATTTCGCGAGGGACTCGACATGTCGTGTCCACTCGCGTTTGTTGATGTATGGTCTTGGGTCGGATAAAACCGTTGTGATGAGACGAAAAGTGATCTCTAGAGCGGTTAAGGCGGGTTTTATGATGGGCTCGTTGGCCCAGTTGGGGAAAGTTGATGAGTACCAGAGGGTTTGGAGGTGAGGGAGGTGGAGATAGTTGTCATATGTTGTGCAAAGTGTGGATGAGGCTGTTGTGATGTCGTTTGTTGTAAGTGGAAGAGGGAGATGGAAAGTGGGTAAAGAGAGTTTAGGTGATTTGGGGGCTATGTTTGAGTTTAGCATCTTTGATTTCCATTCTAGATCAACCATCTTGGAAAAGATAGAGAGAAAATAGTGTATGTAAATATTGTATAGTTTGTGAATGAAAGAATGAATTGAATTGAATTGTATTGAATAGTTGAAGTGGTGTTGGTTTGAAGAGGAAAGGAAGAGAAAAAGGTATTTATAGTTGTAAATGGATATGGATATGAGAAAAGGAAGATTTGGAATTCTATTTTAAAGAGAAGAAAAAAGACGTGTGGACTGGGAAGGAATCAGACAAACGCACAAAATGAAGAACGAGGAATTTGAAAATTACGGCGTGTGGGATGTTGTATCATTTTTAATTTGAATTTCAAACGTAAAATATGGGTGCACTATTTTTTTTTTCTTAAAGGAAAAATTTTGGGATATGGATCAAAAAATTAAAATACATTCACCATAAGTATTGTATGAAAAAAAATGCATCACAAAATTGAAATACGATCACCATCAATATCATGAATCTTATTGTATGTTGTTGTAAAATTATTTTATATCGACTGATAGTGAATCGACATTAAACTTTAAATTTATCATATATTATCGTGTTTGAAAATGACTTTAGGATTGGATTGGCTCAGATCCAATACCACTTGGTCAACAAGTCTCGGATCATCGTCTATGAATGTTTCATTTTAAATCTTTCATTAATCTAAATCATTATATCGACTTGAAAAAAAAGTTATGCACAAAGACTGACTGACCTTTTAGCTCTTTAACCTTGTTTGAGAGACTATAGTTTGGTACACCAAAAAGATATATACTATTTGAAAATCGAGATCAAAGATAGTTTATCAACAACACTTGTACCCATCTATCAACATTAAAAAAAAAAAAACTATTCCAATAAACAAGAAGTAGCTTGAGGGGGCAACAAAAGGACATTCTTGAATATGTGTATTTATTTATAATAAAAAAAAAGAATTGAATTGAATTGAATATATTGACGGTAAAATTGAATTGAATTAATAAATGAAATGGAAAAGTAGGGAAGATGGTGGAAAGGAAGCAGCACATGAATCTTATCCATAAAAATACCTAACGTAAAAGGACAAGAAAGGAAGTTGAAGAAGAAGTCCGTTTTTCTTTGTTTGGAATCCAAAAAATTAGTAGTGGAGTCGTTGAGTTGAACCTTCTTATTTAGGTACACCAACGCTTTGCAAGGCCCTTTGGTGTTTCGGTTCCTACCTCTCCAAAACCTTGTGGCCGGTCACTTACCAATTACTGTTCCCCAATAGCCACGTTACACATTAGTATCATATAATTTTTTTTGTTTAAGATACTACAAGCGAAAACTAGAGACTAATCATTTGAGGCGGCATATAGATTCATTTAAGAGACCTACCACATCAAACATATGTTTTTTCGAACGTATGTCGGAGATTCAATTATTTGTCAATTGTGTCACATGTAACTAGTATATTTTATATATTATTGTACTCTCTTTTTTCTCACTCAAATATATTATTGCATTAGTATCACATGTATTAATGTATAGTTTTTGGATTCATATGTGACATTTCTCATGTGGAATCCTACTCGAACATTTTGCCCCTTTCCTCTACGTACACGATAACAACAATTCTCCTCTCCTTCCTACCCAGATTTTTATACTTTTATGCATATCTCATTAAAACTTATCTAGATTGACTCACTTTTTTATGCAAAAATCTATATTTTAACCAAAGCGGTTGTTAATCATTTTTTTAACCACAACAAAAAATAAAATCTCTTTAACATTTTATAATAATATGAGATTAATTTCTACGTTCCTTCAAAAATGAGATTATTTTTTAGGGTTTAGTCTTTAATTTGCACATGCATCCAATAAAATCACGACAAATATTATATTTGTAGAAGTGTTTTAGAAATTAATCTAAGAATATGGTATAATGGAATGAATTACTTGATTGAATGCATGTGTAAATTAGTTTTACATTATCAATATATATAAATTAAACTGATATTTGTACCCAAAAAAATAAAAAAAATTACACTGATATTAACATTTTGAATGGATATATAAAATTGACAAAAATACACTGTCACTCTATGTCATTGTGTGTTTTCTTATCCATGCAAGTTAAGTCAAATGGAAAAACTTGACCTAAAAAAATCAAATGGTAAAACTTGACCCAAAAAATAAATTAAATGGAAAAAAGTGAAAAAAAATAATTTACCCTAAAAAAAATAAAAGTGAACAAAAAGTATTATCAACGGTGTCTAAAATTTTATGTTTAAAAAACACAAGTGTTATAAATATGAATAGACGTATCATTTGGCCACGATGATCATTTTTAGCTTCAAAGAGTTGTGTTGTTGGATAGAAATATTCTCTATTTTTGTCCCTGAAAAAATTTATTCTCTATATTTTCGAAATAAGAATGAAAAAATACAAATAAAAAATTAATCTGTGGAGTAGAATTAGTAGCAATCAAACTAAAATGATCAAACAAAACACAAAATAAAGGAGTAGAAGGAAAAACTTAATGATATATGTTTACTCAGCATGACCCAAATTTGGTTTATGTCTATAAAAGATATATCTCTTCAATCCACCATCAAAGAGTTTCTTATAAAGATATACAAGTGTTACAAGAAATTAACCTTAAAAAATAATCCTTAATTTTTAATATTTTCCTGAATCTTTTCCCTTGAGAATCAATAATTTAACTCACCAAGGTGTTTAGATTGTTTCACAACCCTAGAGTATACTCCATAAGTACTCGATTCTTTGCCTTTGATCTCCTATGAATCCCCTATTTCGATAAACCATAGTTTTCCTTGCACCCCTCAAAACTGTGATGAAAACACAAATTTATAAAATTGGTCGGGACCCAACGCCTTGTGATTGGCTTCATGTAAGTCACACCTGAGCCAAAAACAACCACTAATGAAAATCCGTTTGTGTGCCTAACACATTCTCTATACAACTCACCAACAGTTCATGTGTCTCATGCATGGTTTCATGCACCCCACACATAAGGCGAAACAACAATTCCCCAAAAATTCATGGTTTCAAGGCATATACAACAGTTCTTCACCTTTCCATTAAATTGATGGTCATGCTACTTTAATCATCAATGACATTGATATGTACCTTTTTCATCCATATACACTATATTGTCCACGACCTTTCACATTTACCTCTTCAAACCTCAAACATCTTCGTTCTCTTGAAGATTAGATTGCCTTTAATTACCCTTGGCTTTTTAGGTAGTCCCACAAGTCGTATCATACCTTCTTCAAACTTCGAAGTGTGCCTCTATGTCCTCTTAAAGCATTTCTTGCTCTCACTTATAGAATAATACACAAGGACTTCATAGTTGTACCATTCTGGCGCCACCATTTGTTTCCTCCTAGTCCCACTAATGGCTGACTCTGCCTCAAGCTGGGTTTTCTCCACCTCAATTTCCAAACGATTACATCCAATATGTCATTCAACTTTTAACCTCCTCCTTTCAAGATGATCTTGAGTATTCTTAGTCACGCCTCTTTATAATGATGTTGGGTGTTCAACGTCTCTTCAGATGAACTACCCTTATTCATGAAGGTCAACTTGCATGTGTATTTGTTTCCAAGGTAATATGTTTCACCTTCTTCCTACTCCCAACTTGACACCACTAGAGAACTTGCATCCTCATAATTATCTCAGAAAACTGCAAATTGCGTGAAATCGTCATTGTCCCTTTAACTCGGGACATTCCCTCATGAAGGAATATTTAGGTAACATTTGAAGTATTTATACTTCTGCTTGTCCCCATCCTTAGAGTTTCTCCGATTTCCTTTGCTCCCACTTCTTCCTCTTTAGACATTTAAGTCTTCCCAACTATCATTAAACCTCAAGTCCTTGGACTTAGTTAACTTCATGGCTCTCGACACCGGTTCAGACTTTCTCGAAGGGGGGTTGTGCCTTCTTTACCAAAAAAGTATGGTGCTCTTGAAGTGCTCAAAGGATATAGGTAATGCACACAATAAGAGTAGTGTTTTTTTTTCTTCTTTATCCTGAATATTCACTTCGATGTTCACTAAATCGTCATAGATTTTGTTGAACTTCATTGATTGTTCTATGATAGTTCTTGACTTCACCATCCTAAATGATTAGAATTGTTGTTTCAGGAATTGTCTATGAGCTAATGACTTGGTCATATACAATGAATCCAACTATGACCACATCGACGTTGTGGTTGTCTCCTTCATGACTTCTCTCGGAACTTTGTCTCTTGTGTGCTTATGACATGGTAGCCGACAACACAACCTTAACCTTTAGTGTCAATGTACACTTTTGTTGAATCAAAAGATCGCTTATATCTTCACCTTTCACAACCTAAAATCAAATCATTGTCTCCAATAATTTTTTCAATATCTCACTTTGTACTCATGATGCTCTCTTAATAATTTGTTCCTCCTGCTTCACGGTGGACGTAAAATGTTATGAATTGAGAAATGACATACCCTATCTCTTGAAGGATAAACGTATAAAAGCAATACTAGTATCAACTATGAACACATTTACAACCCACTTGGGTTGGCCTAGTGGTTTTGGCTTGGGATCTGGGAGTATGTTTCTCCTCAAGTTCTCAGGTTCGATTCTCTTTGGTGCCAATTTGGGTGGGTTAGTTTAGCTTATTAAAAAAAAAACTATGGACACATTTAATACTACTATCAATTTTCTTATTTTCTCTCATTAGTTAATATTGCATTTTTAGAAAAGAATGTAGTAAAATATTTAGATTATGGATTTAACTCACTAACTAATGAATATAACCCACTAAGGCTATATTCGATAAAAATGGTAGAACTGGATACTAACAAATAAAGAGATGAACCCATTTGGGGTTGGCCTAGTGGTTGACTTGAGATCTTGGAGTTTGCTCCTCCAAAAGTCTCAGGTTCGATTCCCTCTGGTGCCAATTTCGGTAGGCAAAGTCTATACAGAGCTTGCACTGGCTTTAAACGGGGCCCCCGCAAATGGACGGTGGGATTGGTCCCCTTGAATTAGACGATTATTAGATCGGATACCGAATTTTCAAAAAAAAAGAAAAAAGATGATCTTATAAAGAATAATAAATTAATAAATTAGTTGCCAGCTACAAACTTGGTAAAATTAAAGTTTCAACTAACTTATAAACATGAAATGATATAAAAGTTATTGTTGATTCTTATTTAAAAAGTTTCAATTAAAGTAAAAAAAAAAGCTTTTGCATTTAAGATAATTGAGATAAAAAAAAAATTGTGATAAGATAAACGTCATTTAAAGTAATATCTCAAAAAACGTTATAAACTTTTGTGAAAACAAATACACGTTCATTTTTTTTTAAGATAATTGTTTACTATAGAGTAATATGAACATTGTGATCGAGGTTTGAACTCGACTTCTTCACTTATATGTGTGAGTTTTCAATTATTTTCATCATTTTGTCTATAAAAAAAAAATTATATGAACTTATACATTATAAAACATTCACTATAAGCTGGAGTTTCAACTTACAAATAGAGCCATAATTATCTGAGAAAATCCATTTCCCTAACCGCCTATATGTGCTATTAAGAAAAAATGGTAAGGATATTTGAACATTCCGATATATCCTTACACTCTTTAACCTTTCATTTTTGCTCTATCTCTTATTTTTATTACATCACAAATATATGACATTACTTCCTTTATTTTTTTCTTTCTCAAGGTGTAAAATGGGTGTATGTCTTTGGATGTTCAAACATTATTTTCCAAAAAAAATATATCATAAATATATTGTAGGATTAATAATTTAATCAGCTTAATTTACCTTTTCAGGCTAAGGTTTGTTCCATTTCTGCGGCTTTATTTTTGTTTTGTTTTCACATAATCCATATCCACATCACATCCATTGTAGCAATCTAATGCAAAAGCAAACGGCGCAAAAGCCATCTAAATTAGCAGAACAGAAACATTGTTTATTCAGATATTTTTAGTGCCAAAAGATTTTGTTTCCTAACGACAAGGTACCTAAAGTAAATCAAATCTATATATTGAAGAGTGATATATGCTGTACTCCAAAACAGTGGCAACTTCATCTAGTCATATATTTTGTTGGATTATCCAAAACAATGTTATAAGAAAATTAGTTTAAAATTTTTATTCGGTTTGATTATAATTTTGGTCCGCTTTTTATTTTGGTTACATGAGAAAAAGAAAAAAGAAAGGAAAAAAAGGAAGAAAACTAAGTTCTTGAAAAGGACACGTCTAAAGAATCGCCTAGTAAAGCATGTGATAAACACGGAAGAGACTCATCAAATATAACAAGATGATCTCAACTTTTAGCATCTAACTTAGCAAGGATATCAATGCAAAAGTTTCCTTGCCGAAGGATATGCTGTATAGATCTAAACTAATCTTTAGCAAGATAATTCTGAATGAGTTCTAAGAGTTTGCATAATAATAAAATATCGAGATGTTTTTCATCACCAACTGTACCACATGAAGAGAGTCGGAGAAACACATAAACTTTCTATAACCTGTCTCCCAATATAATTTTATACCAGCTAACAACGCTTGAATCTCATCATGTAATTTTGGTCCTCTAAATCTTACGTAATTATGGTCCTCTAATTATTTTGTGCAAGATGTGTTAGAACTTAGAAGAAGACTTGAATGATTGAATTTTGGTCCTCTAATATCATATTGTGTTCACCAAAAGAAAAATGGAGAACTTAAATCACTCGAAAAAACTAAATGGATCAAAATCCACATAACTCAACTACATATATAAAAGTATAATGAAGATTATTATTATTATAACACTTGAATATTTTTATTATTTGAAAACTATATATATCTTAAACTTTGGATCGTAATTCAATCCTTCCAAACCTTAAAGGCTGCGGTGAAGAGGATAAAGAATGAGGGGTAGATAAGAAGTAATGAAGAGATAAACTTATATTCCTTCTCAATTAATTTCCTTTTATGCTTTAGCCTTTATGGCTGTTATTACATATCTTTGTTTGTCCAAATCAGCAACGATTCTATGGCCACCTGTACAGACCTAAACAGGTAGCGTGAAAAACATGTGTTGCACCAAACCCTGTCGGCCCAAGCTGGACAGATCAGGTTGCACTGGCGGTGCACAGCCACAGCATAGGATGCTACCGAGCCCATACATATTGCCACATGGGGAACGAAAATGGCATCACAATGAATCTCATTTAAGTTTTTGAGAGTTGATAAGCTTATGAAAAATGTTGTGTACACATTATGTGAGTGCATACACCATAAAATAAAAAGAAAATGAGAATGATGTAGTATATGTAACATTTTGATGATTTTATAGGAAGAGAGAGTTAGAAAAAAGTGAAGTGTTAATTGAGTATATGAAATTAAGAGATATTTATTTATAGGAAGAGAGAGTTAGAAAAAAGTGAAGTGTTTATTGAGTATATGAAATTAAGAGATATTTATTTATCGTTGTTGGAAGCTTATACTAATATAGTATTTCCTTGAGGATTGGATTTTAAAGATACATGCATATGATATCTTAATCTTGTAATAATTTATTTTAGTTAAAGTATGGATAATGAATACATGTACGAGTATTTATGTCCCACTAGGTAAGGGTAGGGGTGGAGACATAAGAGATCCTCTAACGGCTTGAGCCTCTGTGGTCTTTCATAGGAAAAAAAATATTTCCAATATATAGAAATATTTGTTGCATTTCACGATGAACAACCCATATGTAAAAGTAACTTGTCTTAAAATAAATGAGTTTTTGCATATGAGATACTATTCCTTTTGTTTTAAAATATATGTCGTATTTTTACAATATGCACTATACTCTTTATTTATATGATTTATTTTGATCATACTTTTTAACTACTATATATACAAAGAGAATGTTAAACGGTGCATCTAAGACATTAGTTAAGCAACGAAAATAAGTAACTTTTTAAAAAAAGTGGTGTAATTATTTCTTAATCAAAAGTCACAACTTATATTCCAAAGACAAATTTTCTAATTATATTCATAAACCATTGTCCATGGGACACCGGTTAGCAAAACCCAATATATAACTATAAATGTTAGCATGTAAAATGTTGTTCAATTTGTCTCGATAAATATTTTCAAAATATTAAATTTTTATAATTCTTTATTTTGAATAATTAAAGATATTAATTGTGAAAGTTGTGCATTGACATATTAAAGCGGTTGACTGCGACATATATTTTCAAACGGGTGAAGCAGTTGATTGGTCATGTAATTACAAAGTATAGTGTTTCAATTTTATGGGGATGCTTGTAAAATATTTATTAGTGTCACCCTAACTTAATAACAAATTTATCTCCTTCCTTTTTTAAATGGACTCTTTTAATTTCTAATGCAATATAATTTTATAAAAAAAATTCAATTGTTCTCTCTAGTTCATATTACTTGCATTATTTTTAAGACGACGTATTTTACTTTACATTTATGATGATGATTAATACATCAACTATTTTATAAGAGTAATTTTAATAAAAATATAATTTTCTCTTTTTTATTTATAAGATAGCACATTGTCAAACAACACATGGTTCTAAGTTGTTATAGGTTCAAAGGAATTGTGCTTAATTACACCATGTGTTTGTTTAGAAGTTTGGAGGATAGAAAGTGAAAATAAAGAGAAATTTTACATATTATTTGAGAGAATGAGAAATGAATAGTTATGACTAATATATTTTTAATTTTGATAGTGTGAGAGAGAGAGATATATATTTTACATATTATTGTTTGGAATGAGAAGTGGCTTGTTGATGGTTCAATCTTAATGCCACCTAGTCACTCTAATTTATCTATTGATGATCTTTGTGTGGCTGATTTGATTCTCCCTAATCAAAAAGCTTGAAATATTCCCTTTATTTGCAGGGATTTTTATTACATCACTATTTGATTCGGTTGACAATGATAGGTGTTTTTTCACTCAATAACTCATTTTTTTAACAAATTAAAATGAAATATAAAGAGGATAAATTCATCCCACATAAGGTGTGCTAAAATGGTGAATCATCCAAAATCTGTTAAAAAAAACAGACACATATGAAAAGAGTGCCACCATCGAACCAAACAAAAACAATTACATGCCACTCATACAAATTAGTGGATGACACCATCAGTCATGAAAACTAAAAGCTAAAGGAATAAAATTCGAAGATATCCATAAAAAGGAAGTTTGCTTCACCTTGTCAAAAATATTATGAGGATCGATTACCGCATTTTTGAACACACAGTTGTTTCTATCCTTCTAGATTTCGCAAACTGAAGCAAGCCAAATAACCTTTAGATAAGAATATGAAGCTCTCGGCATGTCCGCCAACTGAGTAAATTGAAGTTAAAATTCTTTAATACACCCTGGAAGAACAAATGAGATTCCAAGCAAATGACATTAAATACCAAACATTCCTAAATAGATTGCATTCAAGAAAAAGATGGTCCGTCGTCTCGATGCTACCACATCCTCCAACACACTTATTATCATTCGGTTGAAGAACATGATGCCGCACCAAATTTGCTCTTATCGGAATTCTGTCTTGAAGAAGACGCCATGCAAAGATTGAAACTTTTGCCGAAACAAGCTTATGCTAGACATCATTGTAGTCACTAGTAACCGTCAGTTCATCAACAGAAGTTAGAAATTGATATGTCCCGCGAACCGAGTAACCATGTATAGGATCTAGCAACCACCTTCACTGGTCTTGAATATTTTCCTGCAAAATAACGTTATTCAACAAAACAGAGCGCTCCCTCACACTGTCCTCCTCCCACGCCATCAAACGCCTCCTCCAACCCCAAGCATTACTACCTTCTTTCCATCCCCAAGCACTCAATAACTCATTGATACTGACTTCCTCAAAGTCTCTAGCGAATGGCATTTTTAGGAATTTCATTCCTACAAGAATTTAACTTATTAATGATACAAGTGTGGATTGTCAAACCAATTGTGTGGTATGTGATTTCCAACTTGAGGATTCTCTACGTGTTTTTTTCAGGTGCTCTTACAGTTGCAATATTCGGAGAAAAACTACTTTTTATGATGCATCCTTTGAGTTCAATAATAATAAGATTGATGTTGGTCTATGTATTAGAGATGAAAATGGTGGCTTTGTCTTTGCCAAAATCAAATGGATGTTGTCAAAATGTGTTGCTCATATCAATGAGGCACTTGAATTACTAATTAATACATCCATACATAAATGACCATAATTTATAATAGTTTTAAACATACGGTACATATTTTTCTTTTGAAATAAAACAAGGGGTTATAGTCATTTTCATTCATGAATGTTTAACAAACAGTCACAATATCGAAATTATAAAATAGTTTTTGATTATGCACTTTATTAACAGAGTAAAAATGAGAAGGAAGAACAAATTTGCAATATAAGACAAAATTAACTTAGAGCGCAAGTTATATCATTTGCAATATAAGACAGAATTAACTTAGAGCGCAAGTTATATCATTTGAGTGTATATTTCAGTTGCATTTGCATTACATTTAGTTTGTTACAAGTTAGTTATGATGAATTGTCATTTCTAGTCTCTAGCTTGTATATATACTACAATTTGTAACTGAATTTATTCATTCAATGATAATCCGTTTTCATCTTTTCTCATGTTAGAGAAGTTCTTAGATATTTTGTTATTCAAAACAGTCCCTAACATTAAAATAGTTCTTCAATGTTGACATTAACTCTTTTGCCTAACACGCTGCATAATCAAGGACTATTTTAAAATTTTGATACATTGAGGGACTATTGTAGCTATTCGTTACACATTCAATGATCAAAATGACTATTTGCGCCTAAACAAATGGTACATATAAATAACATTAATAGTTGGGTGGATAGGGTATAATGTTGATAAAAGTGATAAAAATGTTATCTGGTTCGATTCTCACATCCAACAACAACAAAAACTAACAAATTAACATATTAGTCATTTCAAACAAAAAATACATCAACATTTTTTGATATATATGCCAAAAGTGCAAAATAAGCTTATACTGAAAGATGGAGGCAATAGTGTGCAACTCAAGTCTGGAATTAATTTCACAATGAATTTACACTTTTGATAGGAAAAGAAGTGAAAACGATACAACATAGATAAAGGTGAGAGAGCATCTAAGAAAGGAATATAATGACATGCACTTCTTCGATTACCACTCTTATAGAATACATGGATATTGGATTAGTATGAATAATGATGCCCAATAAATTGGGTCATTTGACATTTGATTTCGTCATTGTCAAACAACATGCATCCATCTAACATCATAAATCTATATATATGATTTATCGAGAGAAAAAACTATATAATAAAATCTATATATATCCTTTAAAAAAATCTATCTATATGAATCGTGGCATGTCATAAGAAAAATAATCATTTAGTTTGTGGCTTGTCTTTTCGAGCAAAGTGTCTTTTAGGGAAGCAAAAGCATATCACATTCTATTTTGATCCAACAACAATATCAATCTCTTTCGTTTATTCAATTAATTGGGCAACACAGCCGTTTAACGATGAGGATAAAAATGTCTATCACCCCTAAAAAAATGTATATATGTAATATCAATCCCTTTCTTTTGGGGATTGGTATGAATCATGATGCCCCATAAGTCTGGAATATATAGAAAAAGTGCATAATAGACTACAATAAAATAATTATTCTTGAATTATTTTAGATGAGATTTTATTAATTTATATTTGAGAAATAGTAGAATATAGAGGGTTGTAGATTTAGAGGGTTGGATAACTAGGTTGATTTAAGCTAAGGGTTAATAACTTTGAGGCGGAGTTCAAGTTCTAACAAGAAGAAAAAACTAACATTAATAATTAGCATACTAACCTTTATTATTAAAAAAAAAAGGGTCATGGACTCGTGACTTGACTACATTAGACTTTTTTATCATGTAGAATTTTCTTTCTCGAAAGACCCAAGGTGTTTGATTAAGAAATTTTACACTTAGACAATCCAAGATTCTTTACATAGAATTGGACATCGATTATTACTCCCCATCTGCTTATTTTAAAGCATATCAATAGACTCCTAAGTGTGTTAAATATATATAACTTTTATTAAATAAGTAATGTTTTGGTCTGTAATATAGACCAAATACATTAGTAGTTGAATAAATTTAAAAAGCGAACTTTTTATTTATAATTGAGATCGGAGAAAGTTCTATATACGTGTTAGGTTTTTTAAAAATCAAAGTTTGACTTATTTAGGTGAATAGACTTTATGCAAATAACGAGCCTAATTTTACCTAGTTCAGCTCATAGGCCCTTGTGAAGCAGATCGACTTATTCTCACATCCAGTGTCACAACACTCTTTCAATGGCTGACATAGTACGAAGACACATAATATGAAAACATTACACTCCAAAGTTAAAATCAAATTTTTTGACGATGGTTCAAATTGAGACTAAGGTATTGCGGTTTTTCTTAGGGATTTTTTTTGAATCGGCAAATATTATTAACAAACAAGCCCGTGCAAGAAGCACTAATAAGCTTGGGTGGAAAAAAATACAAACAAGGGGAAATCATTTGCCACACAAACACCGGCTCAAACAAAAACCTTTAAAAAACCACCCCAATACACAAGGAACAAACCAAAAGAGTAATGAAGCAGATGGTAAATTGTTACTTTTCCATAACAAAATGGAGTCCCAACTTTTTTTCTATCAAAGATGATAATGAATCATTGAATCTTCACTGAAATATATACGTTACGTACAAGGGCGTAATCTTAATGTACATGTACATATATATACATATTAACCTTTGCTATTAAAAAAACTCGCAAGGACGTGGGCGTAGGCAAGGCGTGTCACATAGGTGTGATCATGGCCACCCCTAATTTTTTAATCTATGAAAATATAGATATATATATAATTTTATGAAGTGTTAATATCTATATTAACATGTTTCCTTAAAAAAAAAAAATATATATATATATATATATATATATTTAATATAAAAAAATATAATATTAAGTATTATCTATTTTGTATAACAACTATTCACTTTAATTTTTCTTTAAAAAAAAAAATATTCACTTTTTATTAGAAATATATTGGAAAAGTTTTTTTTTTTTGAACAATTGGAAAAGTTATCTAATACCCCCTCCGTCCCATTTTAAATGACCTACTTTGAAAATATGCACTATTCATATAGCATACTTTGACTATATTTTTCTACTAATATACAAAGACAAATTATAGCATATAAGATGTTGTTGGATTTGTCTCGATGAATATTTTCAAAATATCAAATTTTTATAAATTTTTTTTAATATATTATTAAAGATATTTAAGATCAAAATTATTCATTGACATATGTGAGACAGTCAACTGTGTCAAGTAATATGGGAGGGAGGAAGTAAGAAGGTTTTTATACCCTCATTTTATTATTAACTAACAAAAATGAAGAAAAAGAAGCTCAACAGAGCAAATTAAATAAAATGTAAAACTAAGAAGGCTTAATTGAAGTTTTATACCCTTATTTTTGCAGGCAGAATTGATACCCATTTTAAAAATCTCAAGTTTTGGTCACTCCCAAGTAGGGATGGGAATAGTAGGCTAGGCCGAGGTAGGCTTTGTAAGGCCTGGGTCTGGTCTGTCAATTATTTTGAAGGTCTAAGCCTGGCCTGCGGCCTGTCATATGCTTACTTTTTAGGCTTGAGTCTGGCCTTCTGAAAGTCTGATACGGTCTGCTAGCCTGTTTAAAAGTTTATTTCATATGAACATATTTAAATCAGCAATGTGATCTAAGTGTAAATAGACTAGCAAACTAATATATCAATTAGATTAAACTTTGTTTTGATAATCAACATGAGTTTTTAGGAAATTTGACTATATATTGTATTATATTTCAGTTCTAGTTTATAATAATACATTTAAATATGCAAAAAATTAATTTATACTAATAAGCTTAAATTACTGAAGAAGTTAACACGTTTTTATTTTAATTTAAAGTACAAAATATAATATAATAATAAATAATATTATTCGTATTTACTTAAATAGGCCGGCCTAAGAGGCTTTTTGAATAGCTTGTGGTCTGGCCTATTAAGCTAAATATGCTTTTAAAAAAGCCTAGGCCTTCTCTATTTAAAAAAAAAAGTCTGGCCTGGCCTGACCTGTCGCAGGTTAGGTTATAGGTCTTTGTAGGCCGGTTTGGCCTATTCCCATCCCTACTCCCAAGAATATTTCGAATATGATGATGTAACATTTTAATATAATCTGATGATGTAAAATGGCTACCACCATAAAACTACAAGAAAACTAACCTCCAAGAACTTCAATTTCAACTATAGAAACTACTCATTTTTATTGGACAGTCGATCTATTCTTAAGGGCAATGATGCCCTCCATAAGGGGTCCTGAGGCCTAGGTGTGTCCCCCCAGAGACACCGCCCCTTAGCAAAATGTCTTAAAGCACTAAAGAACACCATACAACAATTCTTGCAAACAATCAACCTTATAGATTTATCACTTCGCCTTGTCCCAAGACTCGTGTTTGAGGGTTTTGGACCGTCAATCTATTCTTAAGGGCACAGATGCCCTCTAGAAAGGCTTAAGCGTCCTCCTGAAGCCTAGGCGCGTCCCTCCCAGGGCGCTGCCTCAACAAGCTTCCAGAAGCTTCTAGAAACCAGTGAAAAACTTAACGCCCAACTTGCTTGGGGCTTAAGTCACGCGAAAACAATCCCACTGAGGGCTATAAATACCCCTCTAAGGATCATTCTAAAGGCATGACAAAAACAGACTAAACCCTAGTTCTAATATTGTACCCATTGCAAGTACATTTATATTATAATTAGTAACATGTAAATCGTTAATCCAAATGATTGGTTCTACGCATTCAATTTTTTAGTCTAGAAATCTGAAGATGTGACCTAATTTGAGGGATTTTTAAATGCGGAGACCAATTTTATGATCAGGTAAAAATAGAAGGTTCGAGACCGTAACTAAACCTTAAAAAAAAACTTAATTATATACAAAATTAATTTTTCTGTAATTAATTTTATTGTTTTTATACTTCTTTGTTGTAGTTTTATGAGAAAAAATTACTATTAAAAATCTGGTATATGTATTTATAAATGTGGGAATGTTTTTTTTATTGAGTCGTTGTTTTTGTCCACAAAAGTTTAATGCCGGACTCCACCCTACTAATTTGTGTAAATGTTGTCTCGTGAACATTTACTAAGACTAAAATGAAGCACTGTATTTGCAAGATTCTCTAAAGAATTGTAAGGAAAATTGTATACAAACTAATCATGCAAGTGATATCTTATTTTTGTTACATTTGCAAAGACACTAAAAAGCAACGAGGAGACAAGAAACAGAAACTAAACTTGAGCATGCAGCATCCTCAAGAAGTCAGATTGGAGGAAGGTCGCCAATCCCTTTAGAGGGAGATTTCAAATATTCAGCTTCATGTCATTGCTAGAAATCTGCACTCGCATTCCCTTCTTTTGGGGCATGAGATGAGATAAATTCACTTCCCAAATTGAAAAATAATACTCTTCTAGTATCGAATATAAACAAACAAAAAAAAACCAAACAAAGTTGATGCATGTGGCTCAAATTTTACTAAATGAAAATTGCTAAAGTGCGCGACAAGCCGACAAGATTTTCGTGTAATATGCTCAGCTTAGCTTTCGTTTTTTATTTTTTTAACTAAAAATTGCTTCAATAATATATTAATGTTACATCAATACTAAATAAATATTGGTGTGTTTAATATGGATCTCTTAAACATGACCAAAATGTGAACTTTTATTAAAAATTAAATTTTATTATAATAATAAATTGAGATTAAAATATTATTTTATTAAATCTTACGAAAAATAGGAGGGTCCATTGTGACCGAGTCCATATTAGACATCCCCTTAAAAAATAGAGTTTAATGGTAGTGGAGTGACGATCCAAAAAACCTTTGCACACTGAATCAATCAAAACATTATGAATTGTCACGTAAATTAAAAATATTAATTTACGTGGTGATTCTAAATGTTTTGATTGGTTGCGTGTGCAAAATTAATTGAGAATTATTTTTCCCACCCTCCTGTGTTTTCTTGCACCCTGCAAAAATTCCTAAAATACCTGTGGTCCGAAAAATAAAATTTGAACCAGATTGTTAGTGAATCCGGAAAATAACGATATAGAGTTTTGTGTCTTTCTTTGATGTCAATGGTCTTTGTTGACAGTTATATAACTCCCACATAAGCTGCAATGCAATTGCAGGGGTCGTATGAACGGTCAACAATGACCATGACACTAGAGACACACCTAAAAAACTAATTTTTTTTGAAGAAAATAAAAGAAAGGAGGTGAAGTGAAGAATGAAGGAAATTGTTGAAGATCCAAGCCTTTTTATAGCCTTAAATCAGTCATAGGTCATAAGTGACATAAAAAAACGTTTTCCACAGTCCAACCGTCCAAAAAATCATTAAACACCTCACAAACCGTCCAAACCTTTGGTGAAACGCCACCGTCCATAATAAACTGAGGGGTTACGGATTTTATATTCTGAAATGCATGAAGTTTGTCCGGATTATAAAATCCGAACTGCATCAGACCCTGTATTTGGAGCGTTTTCGTGGCGAATGGCTTAGATAAAAATAGAACAAAGATACATAACATTAATAAAAACAGCATAAGACAAATAAACAGTTAAAAAAAACCATACTAACAGAAATGATGAATCTTTTGGAAAGGTGTTCGAAGAGGAGCTTTTGAACTCGATCACGTCAGCCTGCCAACTGACATGTTACGATCGGCAAGCCGACATGATCGAGTTCATAAGAACTTTTTGATAATAAAGAAAGACAAGGTGTTTCAAGAGGATTTCTTTGAGTTAGATCCTGCTGCGTTGCGAAATGACTTATTCATTTGGCAGACACCAAGATCTAACTCATAGAAACCTCTTGATGTTCATATCTATAGATCAAGTTCTGAAGCTTTGTATCTATCTATCAAGGAGGAAGCAAGAAGTATCTATATATTTTTGAAAGCATGTTGATGATCTTCATCACGCTATCACATAGAGAGCAATATATATGTCACATACAGAGAGCAATCTATTTTGCGGCAGCATGACAAAGATCCTCAGCACAATGACAAAAAAAATTCTGGTTTCTTTGGTGTGTTTGTGTGAAAACCGGAAACACTTATTTATAGGAGTTTATGGATGGTTTGGAGCAAAAAAGATGTCTGTGAAATGTGGTCATCACAAGTGAATCATATGTTGGGGCAGTTCGGATTATATAATCCGGATTGTACTAACACCCCAAAAAATTGAGTTGAATTCAGACTATTTTAGCGTTTGAATGAACATCTTTGACGTAAATTAAAACATAAAGAAAGTTTAAATAATATAATATATATATATATATATATATATATATATTATTCAAAACATAATGCAACAACTTAATTCAACAACATATAACTAACACGTAATTAAAACAACATTAAACACGTGATTAATTAAAACATAGCACATTATCACAGATCATCTAAACTAACTTCTTCCTCTATTCCCTCCAATAGAGCCCTGATCTCTTCGTAGTTCTTGGGTCGGATCAAACTTTTTTGAATTTGTTCAGCATATCTAACCAACGAAGCGTCCAACTCGATTGGTCCTCTAGTATTGTGCTGATCAAAGATAGCGAACATGGTTATCACGTCGTCGTCGTTCGTGAGTTTCATCTGGCTGAACCGAAGAGATCCGGCCGAGTTGGACAATAGACATCGATATTCAACACCAATCACCCTCCTCGTGTCTATGTGGTTGAGTTTACGGATGATTTGATGCAGCTGATCCTTCAGCCCAGAGAGGGTGACATCATTGCGAATCCAAAATAAATGGGGTGGTTATCCCCCGTTGTAGTAGACTGCCGCTAGCTTGATGTTTGGATCAAAGCCAGGGGATTCCATGAATTTTTTTCTGGTGTAGTTTACTTGTAATGAAAACAGAGACCCCTATTTTTATAGGTATCTGGGCGTTGTAGACCACATAAATTGTCGGTGCAATGTGGATCACACAAAAGAATCATATGCTGCAGCAATCCGGATTATGCAATTCGAACCATCATTCACCCTAGAGAAAGTACCAAGTTTCTCTTTGTTTCACCAGGATCGTATTAATTCGGATTACAAAATCCGAAAAATAAATGTGCAATTCGGATTATATAATCCGGACAGCATCAAATTCATTTGGACGGTGATCTGCACCACATAGAAAACGTTTTTTTTAATGGTTTTGGCCAAACACGTTTTTTGACCCTATTAATGATTTTTTGACCCTCCCTTCCTATAAATACCATCCAAGTCTCCACCATTTCTCACACAAACATCTCTCAACCTCTCCTCCTCTTCCTTCTACAACCATGTGTTTCCATCATTGACCTTTCATAGAAAGAGGCATCTTTAAAAAATTTCAGGGATTGTATGAACGGTCAATGGAGATGAAACCATGCTGCAAAGAAGTGTGGTTCATCTGGGGGGTCATGTTAGTCAGTTTTGATCTGAGGTTGGTCTGTCTGGGTGTCATATTGACCATCATGGTCTCTTGTTCCCTAGAGGCCCATGTGCCTTCACCAACTTTGGTTTCTTCTTCCCATCCCCCCTGTTTCCCCTCCAACTGTGGCGTGGCTGGAGTCACTGGTATAGCTTACCCCTCCCTCTTCTTAGGCTTTTGGGAGATTAGAAATTGTTTTAGGTTCTTATGTATTAAGCTTAGAAGACTTCAACATTATTGTAATTATTATTCATATATTATTAAAAATGAGTTCTATTTTTTGTGTTCTTTTTATTTCTGTTTTTTTATATTTATTTGCATTTATTTTACGAATTTGAAAGCCTAAAAATAAAAAAATTCTGGAAAAAGCATTATGGATTTTAAAATCTGGAAAACACCAAAAATTTATTTCGGAAAACATAATCCAGACAGGGGTATTTTTGAAGAAAAAAAATAGGGCGTGCGAGTAATCCATAGGGTGAGAAAAGTAATACTCAAATTATTTCTGAACGTCAATCCACCACCATTAAACTCAAATATATATATACTTTGGTTCGTAATTGAAAAATCAAACAAAATTAGATCTGATCCAAGTGATTTTCACAAGAGAACATCTAAACATTTCCAATAATATTTGATTTTTTATGGTTCTTTTTATCGTTTTGTGATTTTAATTTGAACGGATTTAATATACAAGACATGCCATCACCATCCGTAAAAGTATATACATTAAAAAAACATAAAAACTGCAATTTTTTTCTTTCCACTTTTTTATTACAAACAACAAAAGATAGAATTTCATTTTTATTTGAAAATTCTAGAAAGAACATAGAACATGCGTGATACTTAAAGAGGCATCTTTGGAGAGAAGCACAAGGCCAGGAATATAACATTACTATAAAGCCAAAGCTAGTGGTTGTGCTTTCGTGCCATATAACATTACTCTCTTGAAGATTACGATGGTTATTGTTGGAAAAATATGAACAGATCCCACTCTCTTTGAAAATTTACTCTGTTTCACTGTGAAGTAGTGTTAATTTGTTGTGAGCAACATGTTTTGGGATTTGGACGTGAGGTTGTGACAGCTGAACAAAAAGGGGTGAGGAAGCAGCAAGGATATGAACATACAGCAACCACAGCAGGGTTATCATGTGAGGCAAAAGCATGAGGTGAGGGTACATGAGAGAAAAATATCCAATGTGATAAGTTTATGAAAGATTTAGTGAGCCATTAAGTAAAAACTAGAAACAAGATTGCGTGTAAAGTTTCTTTTCCTGATCTAATTTTTAAACCATGGTAGCACACAAGGAGGGAGATGGGAGCAAACAAGGAGGGAGCATACAACAATAATATCAGATTAGTAAAATCATTTAAATAAATGTGAACAAAGTTTTCCTTCCTTTCTGTCCGACAGTTACTTTTTTCCACAAAAAACTAGACGCAAACCAAACAAGACCAAGTGGTAACCCCAGAAACAAGTAAACAGAAATAGAGAATTTATATAGAAACAGAGCACAACATGAAACAGGTGTGTTTACTCTAACCAAACATGGTTCACGGTTGGTACCGGACCAAATTGACCGACAAAACAAAATTTTACAAAACTTATCTTCCAAGCTAAGGATGAAGAAATTTTGAAGTAAAACTCCAGGTTTTGGCTTTATAAAGTTAAAAATTATTGTTTAGACCGAGTTAATAAATAGAGTAATCCTACTTGTATATTTGACCATACAAATATAACGTAAGCAAAGATTATAGATAGAGTAGGCACAAGTTCCGGTTCAATTGTCATTCAAATATAAAGTTAACAAAAATTATAAATAACATTACCAAAAGAAGTCAGAATGGAAAATACAAAACAGGAAATAAGCAAACTAAACAACTTTCTAGAACGAACAAATGGTTCCGTAAATCTAACAAACCAAAATACTTCATAGTAGACTTTGCAAGATCTAGTCATCACCAAAAAGACCAAAACCAATGTCCTCATCGGATTCTTCTTCAGGCTCATCCCTGGCAGCAGCAGGCGCAGCGGCAGGCGCAGCATAAGAAACATCAGCCGGGGCAGCAACAGCAGCTACAGCAAACTTACTTGGGTCCTGCATTATACAAAATTAATGAATTAGAAATAAGGAACTAGTAAATATTCTAAGTGTACAATCATTCAAGAGTCCAAGATAAGCCAATACCTTCAAGTAATCCTTAACCTTGTCAGCCTCAGGGAAAGAATACTCAGTTGCAACTGCAACAGCAAGAACATTCTTGTATGCATTCACGAACATGTGAGGTGCAGCAGCGAGTGTTGGATAAGAGATGGCCAAGGAAAGTGAAGTAACCATTGAGACACCAATGGCAAACTTCGCAACAAGGTCATCCTCGGTAAGATCCAGAACCTCAGGGCTAAAAACGGAGCCATTGTCATACACAGAGAGGACCACAAGTCCATATGAAAAGGGCCTGATGCCTAGCTTGGCAAGCAATGCAGCTTCAGAAGAGCCAACCTTGTCTCCCTTCTTGATGAGTTCAACAGGGGTAATGATTTCCACAGTACCCTTGTTAATCTTTGTGGGAATGTTGAGCACCTAAAGTTTCGAAGTTAAAGATTAGTACTGAGTATAAATTCCATTACAGTAATACTCATATTCCAATGGAGCAAGATGACACACCTGGAAGAAAGAGGTCTGGGAGGGGTCAAGCCCCGTGTTGCCAGGAGGGACAACAACATCAATTGGAGCAACCAAACCAACACGAGCAGGAGCTCCAACCTATTCCAATTAAAGGGAAATATCATTAAATTAATAGGACTAGTGAGGATATAAGATGTTGAATCGTTATTCATCAAACTAAAATATAACAGCATTCACAATGAGGATATTGACGACCAAGGAAAATGTCAGATTGACTTAGCGAAAACAAAATAGAATAAAGATTGAAGTGAAACTTGAGGGAATAAAAATTAGGAGTGGACCTACTTTCCATGCTTCAGATATAAATTAAATAGCCAACCATTTACTTGATTGAATGTACAAGAATTTGTGATTGTTTAGAACCCGTTGAGGCTAACATTTGTTTGTGAGTCAAGAGTTAATTTCAAACATGTATATTCAAGTAGTTTTACTAACAGTGATACAAAATAACAGTTAGGGCTTGTTTGCATAAACAGCTTATAATGGTAAGTACTTATGCATTTGCTTACATAACCACTTTTCATAGAAAAGGATAAAAGAAAGTTAAATTGTTTTTGTATATGCTATAAGCTTTTTACATAAGCTAATCATCATAAGCTGTTCTCATAACTTTTCCTGAGCAGTTTCACAAAAATATGCCAGGAGAAAAGCTTCAAAATTCAAATATACCAATCTAACAACAGGCCCTTATATTTTGAAAAACTTAACTTTGTCTTACTTCACAGCTAGTTACCGAGAAAACCCAAAATCATAAATTACTTCTAATTCAAAATCAATTTTAAGCAAATCATCAAATCAAATTTTGCAAACTGAAACTCAATCAAAATCATTTCAACAAACATTTACACAAACACGCATAAGTTTACAACTAGCACGCCCATCATTAAAATTAAAAACTCATTGAAAAAGAGAGTGGCACTATACTAAAAGCATTTCATATGACACACTGGCAATCTACACTGTATACGACAATTATGAAAAGTTGAGTTTACCTTGTACTTGGCAACCTCTTCACTGACCTCCTTGAGGTCTCCTTTGGTGAAAATCAAACCCACATTTCCCTGATTCAGTGGTCATAATACTATTATTAAAATCCATAAAAATCTCAACTAAAAATAATTACTCTCAATCTAGTATAATAACCAAATAGTGTCAAAAAAAGTATGATAACTAAAAAAAATCAATTTTGATTATGAAAATTAGTAATTCTTAATCCAGTAAACAACCAAAATTTAAGCCAATTGCTTGCCAACACCGACACATAATTACCCAATTCTTCGTTCTAGGTTAACTAAACAACATGAAAATACTATCAATCTAGTCTAATTTAATACTATCAATCTAGTCCAATCTAATAACATTATAATTAAACAAAAATTGATAACAATAAAATAGCACATAATAAAATAAATAAAAACATACAAGATTTAATCATATAGATCTCAAAAAATGAATGAAACAAAACAACACAATTCATCATTATTAACAAAAAAAAAAACTAGAGATCGGAAAACTTACAACAAGGAGAGGGATAAGGTTAAGAAACGCATTGTTCCCAGTTTTCTCAGCGTGCATCCTAACAGATCTCTTCATCATAGTATTCTTCCCCATAAGAACAACCGAATCACCACGTAAACCACCACGAATATTCTGAAGCTGGTTTGATCCAACGTTATCAGCATTAACAATCAGAATCTGAGTGAATTCATCTAGAAGCTGGCAAAGCTTAACATCGTAAGCTTGCTTCTTCTCGGCTTTGGTTGGTTTTGGTGCCATTGGTGATGATGTTTGAGTTTTTTTTTAGGGTTTTGATGAGAGCAAAATTGAGGGCCAAGACGAAGATTTACGTCAAGGCGGACAGCAACGGCGCCGTCGCTTTAACCTCTGGTTTTGCGGAGGTTGGTTGGTTTTTGGTAGTGAAAGTTTAGCAAATGCGGAAACCCTAGAAATTGTGAAAATGGTGAAAAGATGTTTATATAGTGAGGAGAGAAAATTAGGGTTTTGTTTTAAGTTTTTTGTTAAGGCCCAAATAAATTATTGGACCAAACATAGGAAATTGCTTTTCCCACTTCAGAATTTGCTATGAAACATTAAAAATTACACATTTATCCTCAACGACAGTTAACTATCATTCGTGTCAAAATAAAAGTTAAACACTGAACCACATTTAGCTGCCGTCGAAAAAACAGTTTTCTCAACCATATTTTATTATGCAGTTTTTTATCCTATATAGTTTCCCCGCATTACGATATTTTTTATTGTTGGATGACAATTTCCCCAAAGTATATAAGCTTCATTCGATAGACATTTTTTTTTAAATGGAGGTTAACTACGCCAAAGAGAATGGAGAAGAGAAAAATGTTATTAACTAATGTGATACCATCTGTTATTTTACAACTGTCTTTTGAAAGAATTTAAATTATATGTCTTAAGGTTAGCTATTAACCAATCAACTCAACTGTAGACATAGAACTATTTTAGTTTGATTTTAAAATTTCTTTATCACCAAATTATACCTGAATTTCCTCATAAACTCAAGTTGAAATATATAACTTTTTTGTTGTGTTTTATCTCAGACTTTTAGTGACTTTTTTCTCATTGTTGAAGTATAATTGCATCTAAATGTTTCTCTTGAAGCAGAGTTGATGTTGGTTATACTCATTAAAAAGTCACTTTGGTCACAATCTCCCTCCAACAATGAGAAAAAACCTTATTTATGTCCAGATTTTTTAAGGCACATGAGCCCATAGGTAAAAAAAAAGTTATTTGTGAAGGGTATCCTCTACTGTAAATACAATTGAAGATGACCTCGTTGAGATTTACTTATTAAAAGAGGGAGAATGTTAAACAATGCTATTAAAGTATTGGTTAAGCAATTAAAACAAATAACTTTTTATAAAAAGTGGTGTAATTATTACTTAATTAAAAGTCAAAACTTATATTTTCAAAACAAATTTTATATTTATAAATTCTTTCATCTCCTGAGAGCACTGGTTAGCAAAACCCTTAGATGATTTATCTTCCTTTTCGGGTCACAACCACCTCTGATTCACCGCATCTTTGGAGAGGTAGTTGTTATTTCAAATTTTCGGATGAGTTTTCGTCCCATCATCAAACAAAGTAACTGATTTCATTTTTTGTATAAGACCAACTGTCTAAGCTCTTTTCTTTCACCACTTTATTTTATTTTATTTTCATAAAAACTCTAATGATTATATGTTTGCATAAATTGCCTTATTCACGACAACTGGAGAACTGATCACTATTATTACCATTTCAGTTGAACCATTGGTACATTTCATGTCTAAATTTATGTCGGGCTGAAAGTGAAAAACGACGAATCACGTACATGTGTGCCATGGTCATAAAGCTTCTACAATGGTTGAAGGTTTGTGGATGCCCATCCACCAAAGCAATGAAAGGCATGGCATGGAAGCTTCAAACCTAACAAACATATTTCATAGGCAATTTTAGAATTTTGGGCTACGATAGCATAAACCTTAAGAATAAAGTATCTAAAGGACTATCAACCAAAAGAGACAAGAGCTTCAACGTTCTCAATGAAGATGCAACGTCGAGTTGTCCAACACCCCATTATTGGCGGTGTAAATTACACAAAATGGGTAAGCGAGGATGTAAGAAAGATATAGTTAATAAAATTTATGCGATTGTTTTTGCTTTAAATTAGTTAAAACTATAAACTTTTATAAAACCATAACTCATTCGTCTTCTATATTAAGTTACGATTAAGTTTCTTCTAGTTCAGAATAGATCGCGTCGTTCTTATTATAAGCTACGAGAAAATTCTCTTACTCATACCTTACCATGAGAACGTTGTGATTAAGTTCACACATAGATGAACCGAATACCACCTTAATATAGAAGTGAATGACTTAATTTTTTTAATTTAAAAATTTAAAATTTTAATGTAAAGCAGAGATGTAAATTCTAGTACATATCTTACCTCCACCATCTCTTGTGCGAGGCTATAATGGGTTGTTGGACAACTCGGCGTTACATCTCCTCTTCATTGAGAAGTTGAGACTCAAGCTATAATTTTGTAGTTAACTACTCAATTTTTTGGTTAGATAGCATAAAACCATATATTTTGAACTTGACTAAAAATTCTCAAGCTATAATGGGTTTTATGCTATCCTAACAAAAAATTATAAACCTGACTATCGAAACCGTATATTTTTAGGTTTGACGCAGTTTCTAATATACACATCATTGAAGTTTTATAATTGGATTAATGCGCGAAGAAGCTAGGAAAGCTAGCTGTAACATGTAGTATTTCATTTTATTACTTTATTATTATTATACTTTTTGGCAACATTTAGACTCAATTCGATGAAAACATAGTTAATAACCGATAAACTAATTTACAGTGGATAGTTTATAAACTAATTTATTGTTGATAGCGGATAAACTAATTGTTTATATTGTTAATGTTTAATAAAATTAATGATTGGGGTATATTATAAATATGAAATGACGTAAAAATGCTATATTTAATTAATATTGATGGTCTTCTTAAAAAATAAAAAATATTGATGGTCCAACAAAAAAATGGATAATTAAGTTTTTTTAATTAAGATTGTAGGAGTAATGTTAAGATAAATAAATGAGAGTAAATGGTCACTTTATTCCCTGACTCTGCGCCTCGCTGTTGCATAGGTCCTTGATTCTGGATTAAATACAAAGAAGTCTCTGACTCTGCACTTCCGTTATCACTTTAGTCTTTGACGTTAAATAATTTTGTTAAATGTGTTCCAGGGACTATAGTGAAAGTAAAAAATGACCACTTTAGTCCCTGAACTAAAAATCAATATCCCCAACTTGATTGATTGACATTTAGGGATTTGAGATTCAAGTTGGGATGTTGATTTTTGATTCAGGACTAAAGTTACCATTTTCTACTTTCACTTTAGTCCATGTGACACACTTAACAGAATTATTTAACGCCAGGGGCTAAAGTGATAACGGAAGTGCAGAGTCAGAGACTTCTTTGTATTTAATCCTGAGTCAAGGACCTATGCAACAGCGAGGTGCAGAGTCAGAGACTAAAGTGACCATTTGCTCAATAAATGATTAGCTAAGCTATTTGAATTAACTTATCAAAAACCACTATAATTTAGTAAAATAAGTTATAAACTCGTGAGAAAGTGATGGTTACTAAACGAGTCTCTTTTAGTCGAATGAACTTATAAAACATAAACTATAAGCTCAAAAACATGTTATATCAAACACAACCTTAGTAAAATTGGTGAAAAAGACAAATATACGAGAACAAAAAGCTTGCTACTTATTCCTTTTTATTATTATTACTAGCGAAAAGACGGGCACTCACGTGCCGTCTTTTTGTTCTTTTTATTGCGCTAACGTTTGAAAATTATGAACGATATTTTTTATGAATTTTTGATTTTGATTAAAAGTGAAAATATAAACCTTTTTTGCTTTCAAATCATAACAAAACAAATTAAGCATGATTATCTATTTCAATAACATCAACAATATAACAAAAAAAATATAATCTAAATTCTTTTTTTTAATGAACAACCAACAACAATCTTTATTATATAAAAAGTTGTTTAAGGATATAATTGAGATAATGAAAAAGTAAGTATAGATATACTTTAATTTGTTACACTTTTTAAATGATAAATGAAAAAATATTGAACATATATATATTGATATCGTGTTTGTTACATTTTTTTTAATATTTAAATTTATTCTTATCTATTTGTTATATGTGTTATTTGTATTGAAAATTGATGATATTTTTAGAAAGAGAAAAAGACAACCCAAAAGAGCTAAAAGATGTTTTTTTTTTTTTTTTTTACAGTATAGAT
>Ga0228711_1002070_pt1 | contig 30490 bp, 12 predicted proteins | sample MedpolnodulmetaG_2_FD_177996 | JGI IMG/M metagenome (GOLD analysis project Ga0228711, IMG submission 177996) | Root nodule microbial communities from Medicago polymorpha collected in Santa Monica, California, United States - brown nodules | ecosystem: Host-associated > Plants > Roots > Nodule... | reverse complement strand
TGCACTGGACATGTTATCGAAAACGAACGAAGAAGAAGAGAAGAAGAAGAGTAAATGAAGAGAAGATGAAGAAGGATTCAAATTTGAGGAAGAAGAAGAACAAACCCTAATATTTGGGGAAAAATTAAAAAGGAACAAGAAAACACCAATAAAGAAAAGAAGCTTATATATTGATGAGTCATATATTGCCAAATCAGCCCTTAATTGCCACACTTGACGGAATTGAATTAAAAGTAACAGATGGGACTAAAACATGTAACGGAACAAAAGTTAAAATACCGAAACGGACTTTTTTTTAGTTATGGGACCAAACCGATACCAATAAATTAGTTAAGGGACTAAAATAGCAATTAAGCCTATTTAATTTTATACATTTCAAGGTGTTTTATTTTCGGTACATCTTTAAACTCGCGATTACATTTAAATGTCTTACTCATTTTCCTGATAATGTCTATCAGACAGCGCGAGACATGTTTGGTTGTTTGTGATAAAATTTTGAAATTCATAGTGTATTCGTAATATATATATTTTTACCATTTTTTCTAGCACACGTTGATTGTCTTTTATAACCATACCAAGGTTGCAATTATATGTACATGAATATTGTTCGTCTAATCATTAAACATTGATTTCGTTTTAAAACTATTACTCTCTCGTCAATTTAGTCCATAAATCATTTAGATCAACTCAAAGGATCTTAGATTATGAAAAGTGCATCAATTAAGTTGATAAATTTTTTTTTAGAAAGTTAAACTAGTCTACCTAAAATGATATCGAGGGAAAATCAAATCTAATACCTTAGGGAAGAGCACACTCCTAAGTCTCAAGTCAATACCACTTGGCTAACTCAATTAATTTAGTCGATAAATTATGTAAAATAATCAATTTGGTGAATTGAGGGACTTAATATTTAGATGGAGTATGTTTAAGTAGCTCAGTTGATTTTAGTAGTTTATAGACTACGTTAATGAAAGAGTGAATGATTAGAAATTAAATCGATTGTTTGTTCTTTCTACGATATTTGATTATACAATTACTTTGCATCTAGGTCGTATCTTGGATGATTGTTAAAGCATATAAATCTAGATGAATTTGATATTACAATCTTTTAATAGGTGTACAATTTTTTTGGTAGAAGAAGAGGGCGGAGCAAAAATAATGTCGAATTTGGATTACATACTATTTTACAAAAACAATAATTGCTTGAAAAAAACAGAATATAATAATAGCAAAAATAAGTGATTTTGGATATACGTTCAATTCACAACAGCGTAGAAGTTTCAAATTCATATCGTTGGAATTCCAATAAAAAAAAACCTGAAGATCAAACTGAAGCTTCGAGGACATGAAAACTCCAATAAACTGTGAACTACATGTTCATTAATGCGCACATGCAAACGACAAAATTTGAGTAATTGAAATTATGAAGGACAAAACAGGTAATTGGGACAACGATTATACATGTATAGCATATTATACACGTACGTATATCATAGTATTACTCCCGTTCTTTTGTTGCAATACCGTTAGGCATACTGGGCGTTTGCAGTTATCAGGTATTTGCAGTCGCGCGCAAAGCGTTTCTATGCAGATCTGATATAAAAACTTCTTTTGGCAGATTGAAAGTGAGCCAACTTAATAATATTGAAAACGTGATTTTGTTCCAAGCTAAGGTTCATCAGTTTTACAAAATTAGAAAAATATATATAAAGAATAAAAATTGAAATAACATGAGCATTCAAATAAAAATAACAAAAACGATCAAATTAAAATAGAAATACATACATTAGTTTCAAATTAAATTAACATAAGTAAAATTGTCGTCAAGTTCAACATTAATATACGTTTAATAATATCTACGTATCACTTGATTTCTCAAAAAAAAAAAAAAGTATTCATTTCTTCATTGATAAGACTAAAAGTAAGACTACGTAGGCTCCATGACGATTACAAGCTCCATGTCCATGAGGATCTTGATTAGGATGAGGATGAACGCCTCATTCCTGCCGGTGTGTCTATATCTGAAACCTTAAAAAATATAAGATGATCTCAAACAGAAAGTCAGAAATACTAATGTGAAGTTCAGTATTTAATTGTAACTTTTAAACGCCGAATAACTTAAATGTTTAAGATTTGAAATTTCCCAAATTGTTACAGACAGTTAAACAACTTAAAAGGGCCTAAGTGGTACGAAAAAAACAAAAATCAATTTGTAACAATTAAATAACGTAAAGGACCTAAGTGGTACTAAAAAGACTTAAAACCAACTTGTTAAAATTAACTAACTTAAAGGACCTATGATGTAATTTAGCTTATAAAATACCATCAGCCATTCACAATCCTACCCCATCTTCAAATAAAAACTACAACTTAGAATCATCAAAGAGACTGTCATTGAAAGTAACTATGATTCAAGTTGTGTGTTATGATCTAGATTCATATTATTACCCAAGTGGGGAGAATATCTTATGTTTTTCTCCCTTGACTTTTCAATTACTTTTGGCTCCTTGACACACGGTGAATTTCATATTGTATACAAAATATGCAAAAAGCCACTGACATCTGAATATATTTCAGTTAATAGCAAGCAAGCACATCTATTTCACTTAATTTTGCTACAAAAGGATCATATTAAAATCGGAATATGAAGTAGAAAACTGCGGCCTAACAAAAAGATGAGGAAGAGTCTTCTAGGACAAAAAAACACTAAAAATCAGCAGCTGCAGTCTCGTCAACAAGTCCAATATTACCCCAATCAGCAGCAGTCCCATTAACAAGTCCAATAATCTTCCTATTAAACATACTCATCCAATATTGGTAAGAAACAAAAGTTGCCAAAGAGAAACCAATCATGAACCTAACTGCTATACATCCAGAAGCATGCTTACCAATAAAATAACAATCCAGAAGCATCATTCACAAATGACATACGGAGCACAGATGGCGTAAAGATCATTATAAGAAAAACATCACCATACAGAACTCCATCTTACTCTTAATTAAACTACAGACATATAAAAAACAAGAATACACAGCAAGGACTCTCAAACAAAATTGTGCTTCCTGTAGTTAAAGTGTAGAAAAAATGGACACATCCACTAAACAAGTCATAACTCATAAGTGCTTCCTGTAAAGTTTAAGTTGTCCAGGTTTGACTTTGTTATTTGGCTAGCAATGTAAAAAACCATTGCTGCATAACATGACTGCAATTGACAGAGGAGCAACACATCAAGGAGGGGAGGCAGCACAAGGACTGCTCTCACGGTGGCACGGAGATGGAAGATGTGTTGTTGCATGGAGAAGCAACAAACCAGTTCAACCAACCTGCCACTGTCGGAACCACCGATCAAACAGACGGAGATGGGCGCATAGTTCCAATACCAACCCTTACCCATAAGCCAGATGGAAATTGGAATACCTCAATCACTAAACTTCTCCCTAATCTCAAGCTTCTCCCTAATCACAAGTCAAAACATCAAAAGACAAAATCCAGAGGAACAAATAAAAAAACTAGCTGCCTTTTAACCAATTAATGTTAATAAACAAAATCTTCAAGATCATTTGGATCTAAGTACTTTATAATGAAAAACAGGCAAGCAAACACTTTCTAAATCATTTAAGGATAATTTTTGCTTAACTTGTGCACAAGACAAATTATGTGACCTTCAAAGCGTTCATCAAACCATCAAATGGAACAGTTTCATGGTAGATGCAAATGTAAGGCAGGCAGGGTAGAGAAACTAAGTTGTACTACGGCCTTCACATAGTAGTCAATCCCGGATAGCGGCGCGTAGCGGCCAACCCCAAAAGTGGGATAGCGGGATAGCGTATAGAGGTCACTGATATTTGATTATTTTATTGGACAAAACAAATTATTACATGACTAATACTATAAAGTATAAAAAAGGTTATATTTAATATAAAACTAAATATACCACTCAAATCTCAAGAAACATTCATAAATCAAAACACCAAAAGACAAAATCCAGAGGAACAAATAAAAAAATTATAAAACAAGAGAACCATAAAACTAAAGAAAACAGAGGAAGAAAAAAGAACAGAGAAAGAGAGAAGAGATCCCCAAAATGCCTACAAAAAGGTTTTAAAAATATGGTCAATTTGGAAATTTCCTACTAAAATCAAATAGTTGCTGAAGCAGCCGCTATCCGCTACACCGTTGTAGCAGCTGAAGCAGCAGTTATTTGATTCCGCACCGCTACGACGATTACCATAGCAGTTTGTCGCCGCTACGCTACGCGCGGCCGTTATAGCGCCGCTATCAACTACTTTGGACCTTCATAGCTCATATTTCAAACCCCCAAATATAACAATTTTATGGTAAAAGCCGATGAAACAATAGACATGATAGATAAACTAGTACTTACATATTTTGTATGTTATCAATAAACTGAAAGTTGACATGTTGCGGAGGCCCTTGGACATGAGGATAATTCCCTTTCTATTTGAGGTTGGTCCTTGTCCCTCCATATTGTCATAGTTTGTAAAACTTTTGCATTATTTAGAATATATCTTGCTAACATAATACTATGTTGTAGGTCACTAAAGGCAAAGTCCCGAATAGTGCAGGTTCTAAGAGATAATTGAAGGCATTGTGGAGGGAACTTAGGGTCCACCCAACTTTCTTGTTCTTGTCCTTCAATGTGCTCATCCCACCAACTGTGTGTCTTCTGTTAATAATTCACAAAACAAATTAAACATAAGGTATTATTATTATTTTATTAAAAGAAACATAAAGGTATGTTAAGAAAAGATAAACTAAATACAACTCTTAAAAATAACAAACCTGATAAAGCTCGAGATTTTGAAGTTTAGGGCAGTGGTGGAGCGCTTGTAATACCGAATCCCAAATATTGTTGATCACCAAGTGAGTCAAATTATGGTAGGTAGCAAAATCATACGGAGTATACATCTAAATTATTTAGAAAAGCAAAATCAAAAATCATAACTAAACCAAAATGAATCACATTTTTCAGATGCATCATATATCATCATATTAATAATCAAACGAACCTCCATCAGTTGTATTTTTAGAAATTCCAAATTAAAAAGTGCTTCCATTGGAAAATAACAACTGTCAGTAATATCTGCTCGAATCAACTTGCTTAAGTTTAACCTCTGAATTACTTGACAGAAACTTTCTTCCCACACGTCATTGTAGACGAATAAATTGAATGCCTTGAAATCCTCAAGAATTGGACATCCAGCAAGCAGCAGCAACATATCTCCATAATTGTCAAAATTAATGTGTTTCAAATGAAGCGTTTTCAGTGAGGGAAATCCAAATTGAACAAAAGAAACACAAAAGCCCTCTACACGGAACCAACTAAGCTTTAGAACCTCTAGGGTTTTACAACTAAATATGTTATGGGGTAATCTTGGGGGTACATCAGCATCAACCAGACCATTGAGCATATTGAGAAGAAGATGGAGATGCTGAACTTTGAGTTTAACAACAAGATTAACCCATGTGGTGAGATTTGGAAAGCTATGAAAGTAGGCATGACTACGGTTAGCATATTCAATGTCGAGGTAGAAACTATTGATTGAGCAAGAACCGGCAATGTCTCGAGAAACAAAGACGGAATTGACTAACTTATTAAAGTGGAGAATGGATTCTATGTTTCCCAATTTGATGTTGGTGAAGTCAAGAAAAGGAATAGAGCACCATAGATGAATCCACCTCCTTGAAAGAACTCCTGTGATAACGGCGTCTTTGGTAGGATTGAATGAGAGAAGGTGGCGCAGGATATCATCTGATAAACTGCTTAACATGTCCTCCGGTGCCAACGACATTGTTTTCTGCGGAGTTCAGAAGTTAGAACGAAAAACGATTAGTTCATGATTGCTCAAACCTAAACCCTAAATTAAACGATTTAACTACAACAGAAATGTTGAGATCAGAAATCAATTGAAGGAAATAAACCAAAAATCAATTCGAAGAACAATCAATGTTGAAATCAGAAATTCAAACAGCAAGAAATCAATTAAAATGGAAAAAAATTAACAAGAACAGGATGCTAAACACTCACCAAAAGGAAGATGAAGCCAAGACTGCGTGGAGTGGAGAAACGAAATGAAATGAAATATGAAATGAGTAGTGTTCAGGGTTTTAGTTTTTCTTTTTAACCAAATATTTATATTTTGGCCCTTTTATTTTACTTTATAATTTTTTTTTTAGGGGTACGAAATATTTTGTATATTTGTTTTTTTAAAATTAAATGTTATTTTCACTTTCTAACAAACCAAATAATAGACTTATTGTGTACGAATATTAGACTCTTTAAAATAACAATTATGTATATTGTTTAAGAAATAATGAAAATATAAAAATAACTAGTTAAATCACTCCTTATATAAAATAAAATGTTTTTTTTTACAAATACTTATAATGAAAATCTCAAAAGAACTAGCATTTCATTTTAAAAATATCACAATTTGTTTCCAACAATTTAGACTTTGGTACGGTGTTTTCAACGGTTTGACACAAGATTTGTTTATGCTATTGCGCGGACGTTTAGACTTTGGTTTTTGGAGATAAATTTTTGATGTCGTGTTTAGTTTTTATTGGTTTCGAGGGCCCTTAGTTGAGGGTGTTTTTGGTTTGTTTGTAGAAGTTTGTATTTGATACATGAGTCTTTGTTTGGATGTTCCGCGTATCACATTTTTCCTTTGTATGTTGCTTTTTAAGTCACCTAGCCTAGCATTCCTTGTGCTTCCTAAGATTCTTTGCGTTTTGAATAAATTTTATTTTAGCCTCTTCATAAAAAAATATCACAATTTTCCTATTAACAAGCTAAAATAAACACCACTCCAAAAAAATAACATATTTTTTGTGTGTAAAAAAATAATGCTAATTCACACAGTCGACTTCTGCTACGATACCAAGCATCATCAAAGGTAAACCTGCACAAGTTGAACAAACAAGTGAAATCAGTAAAATCAAACAAATAAGAGCACCTAGTGTGCCAACTCCATTAAACACTAATATAATTATTTATTGATTAAACTAAGACTTAATATCCAATTTGCACGTTAAAATTCAAGTAAATAGGACTTGGATAATTCTCATTTTAAGAGTTGTTAACACACACACACACTTAAACTATTACTCATACTCAAGTGATGACAAAAAAACACAGAAAACACTAAGTATTCAAAATCAAATTGAAATTAAAAATTGGCACAACCCTGTGATTAATCTTTCAAAACTTTCTTATTAGTGAGTGTCTGACACCTTCATGCAACAACCAGAATCATCCCCAAGAATCCAAAAAGAACTGAACCAATTAACTTGATATGTTATCATTTCTATCCCACAATTCAAAGTCAAAATTCAAAGGTTTGTAATGAGAGAGTTGTTTTTTTTGTAACTCAGGCTACATACACGTTATGGGCCGTAGAAATTCTCAATTTAAAGGTAATATTGAGATTTGGAGGTATGTACGATTTTGATTATTGAAAATTAAGTAGCATGTACAATGCAATATTTATGCTGATATATTTGGAGAGTGTGATTTGACTTGGCCAAGGAGTAATAAAATGTTGATTTTAAATATGTGTTTATCCTTCAAAATATATCAGCTTTTGTTTTTAATTCCTTTAAAAAAAATCTTTTGTCTATTTTAATCATTGCAAATATATAACTTTTTTGTTTTTTTTTTTGTTGTTTTGTTTTAAGCTCTGTAAAATTCATTCATATTAGAATTGATCGTTGTAATACGTATAATATTTAACTTTAATGTCAAAATGAATGTTGCCATGATCAATTTTAATATAAACAATTTTTGTTAGACCAAAACCCAAAGATCAAGGATCAAAAACAAAAATGGTATAAAAATAGAGAAATGATAGGAACACTCTCTCTAACACTCACTCTGCTATTGGGTGAAACTCATGTGGGTCTCACCACTTTATGTGGGATCCATTTCCAATGTGTGGTACCCACATGAATTTTACCCAATAAGAGAGTGATTGTTAGAGAGAGTGTTAGAAAGAGAGTGTCCATAGTACTCCTCATAAAAATAATAACCAAAAACATTTATTTACCGAGTCGATGGCTTAAAACTCTAGGGTCAGTGGCTACTTACTATAACAAACTCACTATGAGTTTCTTTAGAAATGGCGAATATGTGCATTTGTCCGGCCTTCACAAACCATGCCCAGAAGAAACTACCCTCCACCAACAATCTATTTCAATTTATTCAAATTACAACTCTAAGAAAAATCTAGGCTTAATTGATCTGCCGGTCCCTTAACTTATTTCTTTTATTTAATTTGGTCACATAAGTCTTAACTTTCTCAAACACGTCCCTTAACTTATTTCTTTTATTCAATTTGGTCCAATTTTGACAATTTTAATCCTCTAAAAAAAGAGACCGTTGGATTGCGGAGGTGTATAAGATTTTATAGTGTATCACCAACACCTAATTTATTTATTTTCTTCTTCTTCTTCCATAATGTTCATCTTCATTTATCCTTCATCATCTTCATAAAATAAAATAAAAAGGCTCAATTTTTTTTTCTTTAAAAAATTCTTCATCACACAGATTTTCGTAAACTCAATCAAAACTAAAATAAAAAACACAACTTAAATTTAACATCAAACCCCTAAATCATCCTCTCATCACTACATCATTGTCATCAACAACAACACCTAATATCATCACACACATAAATCTTCAACCAACAACAACACATAAAATTGATTATTTTTATGGAGATCTAACCAAACACTGAAGAAACCTAGCAAATTAATCTGATACATAAATCGAAAGTATTGAATCTAGAAACCCCCAGAACGCGTGAAAACAAACTTAATGTTGAAAAGCATGAAAAACCCAAAGATGGAAGAGAGACAGTTTCAAACAAACGCTGTTGGAGATGGAAGAGGTGAGTGTCGCCGGAGGCATGGGCGGCCGTAGAAGGCTCCAACTCACAGGGTTTCAGTTATTGTTCAACATCAACCGTCGACGGCTTGGATACGTGAATCTGTGACGACGAGTTTTTCAATTGAAATTAAAGGAGAAAGAATTGGGGACGAAGGTTTAATTGTTGATGAGTTCTGACCCTTTTATACAGTGTACTTAACTGGAACTGTTGGAGCAGTATCATGGTTAATGGGATAGAGAAATTAGAGAAATTATGTGGTTACATGAGGTGGAGCGGTTTGAGAAATTAGACAAGGCCATGGGATAGAGAAATTGGAAGCGATGGTAGTCATGGGGTTAAACGGTGGATAAGGTTAGGAAAGGGTGGGGGTTAATGTTGATGACCAATAAAAAAATCACTCTTTTAATCGCCAGAGTATATTGTCAATCCAGCTCCCCAATCCCCTAAACTCATCTTAGATGACAGTGATGGTGGTGTAGTGATTAAATAGTAGGTTTAAAAAAAAATTCCTGGGTTTTATTGATGAATATTGATGAAGGATGAATGTAGATGAAGATGAGGGAAGAAGAAGAAAGTAAATAAATTAGGTGTTGGTGATACACTGTAAAATCTGATAGACCTTCGTAATCCAACAGTTTCTTTTTTACAGGATTAAAATTATCAAAATTAGACCAAATTGAATAAAAGAAATAAGTTAGGGATGTGTTTGAAAAAGTTAAGACTTATGGGACCAAATTGAATAAAAGAAATAAGTTAAGTGACCGGCAGATCAATTAAACCAAAAAAACTATTAATAATAATTTTTTATGTTCTAATAAAATAATACTAGATTTTAGGTGAAATATAATATATTATACAATAAATAAATATTATAGAATAATGGTTCCTTAAAATTCCATCCAGATGAAGGTAGAGTTTCATTCGATTTCTCACCATCAATACTTTATTTTCTTACTTCATATTTTCTTACATATGTTCTTAACGCGCATTTTCACCTGTAAATATAGATCTAGGTTTTTCAACTTTTCATGTAAAAATATAGGTTTTCCAACAAAAACTCCTTAAAAATACGTGCACCTTTAAGTGGTTGTAGGGGTGGATACTAGAGTGTTCATATATTTTCTTGGTATAAATATATTCCTGTTAAACAAAACATATATATAATCTGGGTTTGTGTTTGTGTGAGAATTTTCCATACTTCTTTTGTAATATTTTTCTTATATATGTGCATTGTTTTTCTGTAAATCTAGATCTATGTTTTCCTACTTTTCATGTAAAAATGTAGTTTATTAACAAAAACTCCTCAAAAAATATGTGCAGTTGTAAGGGTAAGGGGTGGATGCTAAAGTATGTTCATATCTTTTCTTTTCTTGGTATAATATATTGCTGTTATAATCTAGGTTTGTATTTGTGTGAGTATGTCATTGTGTGTATTTTCCATTTTTGAAACTATTAAGTTTATGTTTTTTAATCAGTTTTCTATTTAAGGATTTAAAATGATTTCACTGACGTTTGGTTGTTTGTTTGTTGGTTTCAAGAATGGTTGAGATTGGAAGAATTGTTTCTGGTAACGATTATACACGTCACATGTCATGGCAGCCAACGAAATAATGTGTTACACAGTCACAATGACCCATGATGCAATGACCGCCAGCATGTGGATCCACGACAACATTAAGCAGTATCTGACCAAAAGCCTGAATCTGTTGTTTGCTCACAAGTGAAATCCGTGAAATCAAACAAATAAGTGCACCTAGTGTGCCAACTCCATTAAACACTAATATAATTATTTATTAATTAAACAAAGACTTAATAGTTAATACCCAATTTTCACGTTAAAATTCAAGTAAATAGAACTTGGATAATTCTCATTTTAAGAGTTATTAACACACACTTAAACTATTACCCATACTCAAGTGATGACAGAAAAAACACATAAAACACAAGTATTCAAAATCAAATTGAAATAAAAAATTGGCACAACCTTGTAATTATCTTTCAAATCTTTCTTACTAGTGAGTGTGTGACACCTTCATGCAAGAACCAAAATCATTTTCAATAATCCACAAAAAAACTGAACCAATTAACTTAATTCGTTATCATTTGTATCCCACAATTAAAAGTCAAAATTTAAAGGTTTGTTAGGAGAGAGTTGTTTTTCTTATTAACTGAGGCTACATACACGTTATGGACGGTAGAAATTCTCAATTTAAAGGTAATATTGAGATTTGGAGGTATGTATGATTTTCATTATTGAAAATTAAGTAGCATGTACAATGAATATTTATAGTGCTATTAGGCATATAACCAATGCAAGTTTGATTAAAATAACACTTACCATATATTTTTTTACAAATGAGAAAATAGAATTGTGATAAGTATAATCCTATACAACTAACTGATATATATAATATTTTTTTATCAAATGATTTATAATATTTTTTAAATATAGTGATATTTTTATGGTTAATATTAATTTGTATTAAAATATAAATGTTGTTCAAAATAAGAGAATTTGTATTGATTTATATATCAGGTTTATGTAAATATTTTAAGGACAGTGAATATAGTTTATGGTTGATCTTATAATATTTGATAAGTTTAAAGACATATATGTCATAGTTTATCTTAATAATGTAATCATATAAGAGTATTTCTTTTTTAGAATCGCAATATGGTGCATCCATGCTTGTTGAATGCCTTGAAATCCTCAAGAATTGGACATCCAGCAAGCAGCAACAACATATCTCCGTAATTGTCAAAATTAATGTGTTTCAAATGAAGCGTTTTCGGTGAGAGAAATCCAAATTGAACAAAAAGAAACACAAAATCCCTCTACACGGAACCAACTAAGCTTTAGAACCTCTAGGGTTTTACAGCTAAATATGTTATGGGGTAATCTTGGGGGTACATCAGCATCAACCAGACCATTGAGCATATTGAGAAGAAGATGGAGATGCTGAACTTTGAGTTCAACAACAAGATTAACCCATGTGGTGAGATTTGGAAAGCTATGAAAGTAGGCATGACTGCGGTTAGCATATTCAATGTCGAGGTAGAAACTATTGATTGAGCGAGAACCGGCAATGTCTCGAGAAACAAAGACGGAATTGACTAACTTATTAAAGTGGAGAATGGATTCTATGTTTCCCAATTTGATGTTGGTGAAGTCAAGAAAAGGAATAGAGCACCATAGATGAATCCACCTCTTTGAAAGAACTCATGTGATAACGGCATCTTTGGTAGGATTGAAAGAGAGAATGTGACGCAGGATATCATCTGATAAACTGCTTAACCTGTCCTTCGGTGCCAACGACATTGTTTTCTGCCGGAGTTCAGAAGTTAGAACGAAAAACGATTAGTTCATGATTGCTCAAACCTAAACCCTAAATTATACGATTTAACTGCAACAGAAATGTTGAAATTAGAAATCAATTGAAAGAAATAAACCAAAAATCAATTCGAAGAACAATCAATGTTGAAATCAGAAATCCAAACAGCAAGAAATCAATTAAAATGGAAAAAATTAACAAGAACAGGATGCTAAACACTCACTAAAAGGAAGATGAAGCGAGGGACTGCGTGGAGTGGAGAAACGAAATGAAATGAAGAAGGTGAAATATGAAATGAGTAGTGTTCAGGGTTTTAGTTTTTCTTTTTAACCAAAAACTGATTGAAGAAAGTTAAAATGATGATCCAAAACCAAAATAATACCACCAAAATTTATACACACGTGGATAGAACAATAACCCTTAATAAAATTTATAATTAATCAATTTATCAACAAAAATGTAGAAAAATATTTGTTGTGATATTGATATCAATAGAAGGCATGGAAAAAAGACTCGGAGTGTGACATAAGTTGTGGTTAGAAAGGGTGAATGAGAATTAAAAAAAAAAAGCTTTAAATTTTTTTTTTGTAGGTTATAATTAAAGGAATGTTAAGAGATACATCCAATGATGATGTAAGAAATTATGGAATGTTTGAATAGTTTTTTTTTATATTTTAAATATTGAATGTTTGTTAGGTGCACATGATGATGTAAGAATTTATGGAATGTTTGAATAGTTTTTTTTAATTTTAAATAAGAAATGTTTGAATAATTTGTTAGATGCACATCCCATTACTATTAGATTCTTAAAAGATTATACAAAAACATTGATACTTATGTTCATTAATGTAACGTCTTTGTTATTTTTTGTCTAGAATGTGTTCATATTACAGTGTGTTATAATGCATTGTATAGTTGAGTTAGTATTATAATGAAAAATAAATATGAGAAGTTACATATATGTCTTTGTGTAATGTGATAAGTTAAGTTTATATAACTTGAACTTAATTGAACATCAGTAAAAACAAAATATAGATTTGATTAGTAGATAGAATAGTTAGAGAGTTTAAATTTTGTTTGGTCATAACGATATATATTTGTGGCAAATAATAGGCAAATAAATTTGATACCAAAAAGTAAATATAAAGCTCTTAAAATTCCATCCAAAAAATTCGTAAAACAGTACCCTAACACTACCACCCAATATCACTTCTATATAAAACAACACACTCTCTTATACCTACCAGCTACCACTACCATATCATTATTCTCTCTCTAAAAAAATTCATCTCTTTTTTCTTTCTCTCAACCTTACAAGAATCTTCTGCTTGTGAAGTAGAGTTTCTTGCGATTTTTTATCATCAATACTTTATTTTCTTAATTCATATTTTCCTTACATATGTTTTTAACTCGCATTTTCACCTGTAAATATAGATCTAGGTTTTTCAACTTTTCATATAAAAACCTAGGTTTTCCAACAAAAACTCCTTAAAAAAATATGTGCAGTTGTAAGTGGCGGTAGGGGGTGAACACTAGATTGTTCATATATTTTCTTGGTATAAATATATTCATGTTAAAAAAACATATATATAATCTGGCTTTGTGCTTGTGTAAGAATTTTCCATACTTCTTTTGTAATATTTTCTTATATATGTGCATTTTTTTTTTGTAAATCTAGATCTAGGTTTTCATACTTTTCATGTAAAAATGTAGTTTTTGAATATAAACTCCTAAAACAATATGTGCAGCTGTAAGGGTAAGGGGTTGATATTAGAGTATGTTCATACCTTTTTATTTCTTGGTATAATATATTGCTATTATAATCTGGGTTTGTGTTTGTGTGAGTATGTCACTGTGTTATTTTCTATTTTTGAAACTATTAGGTTTATGTTTTTTAGTCAGTTTTCTTTTTAAGGATTTTAAATGATTTCACTGCGTTTGGTTGTTTATTGGTTGGTTTTAAGAATGGTTGAGATTGTGAGAATTGTTTCTGATAATTGATTATATACGTCACATGTCATGGTAGTCTACGAAATAATGTGTTATGCGGTCACAGTTACCCATGATGCAATAACCGACAGTGTGTGGATCCACAACAACATTAAGCAGTATCTGACAAAAAACCTGAAACCATTATTTGCTCTAAGAGTGAAATCCATGAAATCAAACAGATAAGTGCACCTAGTGTGCAAACTCCATTAAACACTAATATAATTATTTATTGATTAAACTAAGACTTAATACTCAATTTACACGTTAAAACTCAAGTAAATAGAACTTGGATAATTCTCATTTTAAGATTTATTAACACACACTTAAACTATTACGCATACTCAAGTGATGACAGTAAAAACACAGAAAAAACAAGTATTCAAAATCAAATTAAAATATAAAAAATTGGCACAACATTGTAATTAATCTTTCAATTCTTTCTTACTAGTGAGATTGTGACACCATCATGCAAGAACCATAATCATTTCCGAGAATCCATAAAAAAAACTAAACCAATTAACTTGATACGTTATCGTTTCTATCCCACAATTCAAAGTCAAAATTCAACGGTTTGTTAGAAGAAAGTTGTTTTTCTTATTAATTAAGGCTACATACACGTTATGGACTGTAGAAATTCTCAATGTAAAAATAATATTGAGATTTGGATCGTATGTTTGATTTTGATTATTGAAAATTAAGTAGCATGTACAGTGCAATGTTTATAGTGCTACTAGGTATATAACCCGTGTGTTGCACAAGTTTGATTAAAATAACACTTAACTGATATATATAATATTTTTTTATCAAATGATTTATAATATTTTTTATAAATATAGTGATATTTTTATGGTTAATATTAATTTGTATTAAAATATAAATGTTGTTTCAACATAAGAGAATTTGTATTGATTTATATATCAGGTTTATCTAAATATTTTAAGGACAATGAATATAGTTTATGATTGATCTTATAATATTTGATAAGTTTAAAGATATATATGTCATAGTTTATCTTAATAATGTAATCATATAAGAGCATTTCTTTTTTCGAATCGCAATAGTGCAGTCATGCTTGTTGTCAATATTGCTCATAAGAAATGTTGAAATAAACTCCAATTAGCATATGATTAGTCTTTGGTTGTTTTGTCTTTTTCATCTTTGGATCATGTTCTTGAAAAATACGCAATCTAACCGCTTACATTTACTTTCCTATATCTTATTTAAGGTCTCTCATAATTATTAAAATAACAATATGTATGTTGATAAATTAGTATCTTTTAAAGTTTTCAATGTTAGAATTCTACTCAAATTTTATTGGTTCGGATATTTTCATTCAATGGTTTGGTTTACTTTCTTGTGACTTTGCGTAATTTCTTTGTTTTTTTTACATTATCCACCTCCCCTTGAAAGAAAATATTTTTTCTTAACATGGCTTTACCATAACAAAGTTAAAAGACGTTCTCTAATTGTTATGCATATAACCTGAAAACAAAATTAAAATAAAAAACGACATCAATTTTGTTGATAAAATAATGTGCGATCTCCATATATAACAATACGAAATTGAAGAGTATCATCCAAAATCTGATTGAAAATAGTGAAAATGATGATCCAAAACCATAATAATACCACCAAAATTTATACACACAAGGATAGAACAATAACACTTAATAAAATTTTAACTAACCAATTTATCAACAAAAGTGTAAACAAGTATTGTTGTGATATTGATATCTATAGAATGCATGGTAGAAGACTCGGAGAGTGGCATAAGTTGTGGTTACAAAGGGTGAATGAGAATTAAAAAAAAAATGCTTTAAATTTTTCTATTTTGTAGGTTATAATTGAAGGGATGTTAGGAGATACATCCAACAATGATATGTAAGAAATTATGGAATGTTTGAATAGTTTTTTATTTTAAATAAGAAATGTTTGAACAGTTTGTTAGGTGCACATGATGATGTAAGAAATTATGGAATGTTTGAATAGTTTTTTTTTTATATTTTAAATAAGAAATATTTGAATAATTTGTTACGTGCACATACCATTACTATTAGATTCTTAAAAGATTATAGAAAACAATGATGCTTATGTTCATTAATGTAACGTCTTTGTTATTTTTTGTCTAGAGTGCGTTCATATCCCATTGTGTTATAATACATTGTATAGTTGAGTTCGTATTATAGTGAAAAAATAAATGCGAGAAGTTACGTATATGTATGCGTATGTAATGTGATAAGTTAAGTTTATGTAACTTAAACTTAATTGAACATCAATAAAAACAAAACATAGATTTGATTATTAGATAGAATTGTTAGAGAGTTTAAATTAAGCCTTTTTAGAGGTGCCACGTAAGCACAATCCTAACATTAGAGTGAGTCAAGTTTAGTTTACAAAGAGAAGAAATATAGATAAATAGATACATAAATAGAGCTTTTTTATAGGGCTGCATATAGAAGGCGTGGTAGAAAGACTCTGAGATTGAGCGAAAATGAACGTGGCATAAGTTGTGGTTATTAGAAAGGGTGAGTGGAAATTAAAAAAAAATTACGCTTTAAAGGGTGAGTGCTCCGATGGAACCAAATCGAGCTACGATTTGACAGACGCTCCAGCTGGGATCTGAGTTTAATGAAGCAATCGTGCTTTGATTTACAGCATCGGAGTACGATTTTGGCGTATCTGAGAATTGTCCTATAAACGGGAAGTTGGGTTCTGAGCCAGGGGTTGGAAATTTTGGAGAAAGAAACTGACTTTTGGAGCTGGAGATCTGGAGAGAAGGTGGGAGACCATCAAAACTAATATCCGGTTACCAATTTCATGTAATGAATCCTTCTTTTACATTAGTTATTTGTACTTTAGTCATGGGTAGCTAGGTCTTTTGTGATTAGGTCAAGAGATGATTCTGTTCTAGCTCATGTTTATGTAACCTGTAACTCTTAATCTTTATGAATGTCATTATAGTTTATTCAGTGTAAATTGTTCTTAATGCTTTTATGATTCTGACCCAATATAATTGATTCAAGAGTTTATATGACTATTGACACTAGCGTGTAACTCGGAAATATCTATTATGTTCAATCTAACGGACAATTTAGGGATGAAGCGTTGTTAGGTTGTGATAATTGAATTAACGGACTTAAAAACTTTAATGATTATAGGTTCATTTGAGGGATCAAGGAATTATATTCAGAAAAGAGGGCTTAGGATCAAGGGATTGACCTAAGCTATTTTCTTAATTTATCATAAACTTTATAGCATTCGTAGACTTAAGAAACAGGTTGCTAATGAGCGATGAGCAGATGAATCGAATAACCTAGTCATCTCTCCATATTATTTCTTAAACCATTTTTTCCTTAACCATTTTATTTTATTTTGCAAATCAAACCAATTGCCTCGGTGCACCCCCCATTTTACAAACATCCTTAATAATAATGTTACTACCGAGTAGAAGTTGAAACAGTCCCTGTGGATACGAATCTTATAAATTTTATTACTTCGATATAAGCTAGTACACTTGCTAATTTTCTATCAATGATGTAAGAAATTATGGAATGTTTGAATAGTTTTTTTTTATTTTAAATAAGAAATGTTTGAATAGTTTGTTAGGTGGACATACCTTTACTGTTAGATTCTTAAAAGGCTATAGAAAAACAATGATGCTTATGTTCATTAATATAACGTTTTTGTCATTTTTTGTCTAAAGTGTGTTCATAGCCCATTGTATTATAATGCACTGTATGGTTGAGTTAGTATTATAGTGAAAAAATAAATGCGAGAAGTTATATATATATATATGTGTGTGTGTGTGTAATGTGATAAGCTATGTTTATGTAACTTAAACTTAATTGAACATCAATAAAAACATAGATTTGATTATTAGATAGAATAGTTTAAATTAAGCTTTTTAGAGGTGCCACATAGGCACAATCCTAACATTAGAGTGAGTTAAGTTTAGTTTACAAAGAGAAGATAGATAGATAGAGCTTTTTTAGAGGTGCCACATAGGCACAATTTTAACATTAGAGTAAGTCAAGTTTAGTTTACAAAGAGATTATTTCAAAAGAATAAATATTTTGTCAATCAATTAAAATTCATAAATAAGTTTTACTCAAATAATAATGTTAAGAATAAATGATTTGGACAACCTGTAAGTCGAAATACATCAATATTTCTTTTAAGTTACAATTACAATAACCACATCACATGAATGACTAACTTCACTTGTTAAGAAATGAAAATGAATGACTACGTCAAAATCTCCCGTTTCTCACGTTGTTTCTATAATTTCCACACATCTAAGTTGATCACATATGCCTTAGACAACCTAATGTTTGCAAATTAGACATGTTTATATTCCTAAATTTATCTCAGACTATCCTACTTTAATTGAATGTTTTTAACATCCAATTTGTTAGAATTTCCAATGAACTTTAAGTTACTACATGTAATTTGAAATTAATAAGAACAATTGAGCAAATAAATTTAAATTATGCAGACACACACATACACCAATAGTTTACAAAAATTAGAATTATATTAATATCAACTAACTTAATATTTAAAAATAAAAACCATTAAATTTTATCTTTATAATCTACTATATAAAATCATCACATTAACAATTCCATAACTTATAATTTAATTGATGCAAAATTATGGTAAAAGACATGTACTTACATGAGCTCTTTTGTCTTCTTATCCTCATTCACATAAAAAAAATAGTTATATCAATACTAAGCAATAGAAAAAAAAATAAGAAAGGAAGTTGGAAAACTGGACTTGCAAACGCTATATATGGGTGGGTTCTCTAGCCAGTGATAAAAAAAAAAGTAGAGCTATAATATTTGAGCAATCTATATAATAAACTAGCTTGAGTCTATATATTGCCACATAAACCATTAATGAATATCCAAAACACATGCGAGAAGTAAGAAAGATAAACAAAAATCACTACACAAAGTTGAAATGTACCACCAAAAAGTTGCATGAAGAGAGTGATCATAATCCAAAACCAAAATGTATAGTATGATGATAATTTGTAAAGGAATATACAGGAATGTGAAATCTATTTTCTTTTACTGGATGGAGGAGTTTATATCTATTACATATTTTGTAACCGAAGATTAGGTAATTGACTATTCAACCACTATCTCTTTTAATTTATTACATATAAATTTGAGGCAATTGTATTTTATTTATTTTTTACTTAAAAACAACGATGATTCAAAGAGATATTACATATATATTTTGTAACCTAAGCTTAATTAATTAGTCTATTTAACTTCTGTAGAAAAAAAAAGTCTATTTAACTTCATTTGTTTTAATTTATTTAACGTCTAATGATTTTATTAGGTGAAAGAAGGCAATGAGTTTAAGCATAACTAAAAAGTTTATTAGTGAATGAACCATAATTATAATTATTCTTGTTATTATTATTGTAAAATATAATGAGACAATGTGTAATTTGATTTAGTTGTAAAATATAATGATAACAACCAGCATTCCACTTTTAGCTAAGGGAAATCAATTTAGCTAATAACCAGTCTGCAATCAAATTAAGTCCCGTGAGTGATAGTGTAACTTAAAATGGAATTTTCAAACAAACTCCATTAATGAGGAAGATAGTGACATTCATATTAGAAGTACTTGCTTTAAAAATAGAAATTGTTAAGTGAATATATAAGTGTGCGAACCGGTCCACATTCATCTTAGGCATTGCTCAGGAGGGAGATTAATGCACTCTCAACCAAATTTACACTGTATACCTTTTCAAGTAACATGCATGAACTAGCTAAGTCATTTTTCCTTTCTTAATACTATATGCCACCAGTTTGGTCAATAAGCAAACGAAACATATATACATGAATTACAATACGTAGCTTCGAATGTCTCTATTTTCCACTTGCTCTCAATATTCCGTCTTATATTGCATGGCTCTTAATTAGAAATATCACTTTCACAAGTATCATTTTTTTCAAATCAAAGAAACTGCCTTGTGTGCTTTCTTTGGCAAAGGTAGAGTTGAGTCACCTCAATATTTTTTTAGTGTCACATGGTTTTAAAATTTACCTATAAATAGAACCTCTATAATGTCACTCCAAAAATACAAATACTGATCAGAACTAAGATAAGCTTCTAAGAGTGATCACTAAACAAGCCTTAATTTACATTCAGCATAATGGATACAAGACTCAAATCCTCTTTCACATTCCTCACTCTTATTCTTCTTGCTTCCTTATTTATCTCTTTGCTTCCTAATGTATCAGACGCTAGGTCATTGCTCAATCCTTTACAAGGGAAAGAAAGTGTAATTGGAGAGGTAAATGGAGTGTTCAGGACATTGAAAGAAGACCCTGGTCCATCCCCTGGAGTTGGGCACAAACTTAAAAAGCTTCAAATTATTGGAGGGATGAAAGACTCTGGTCCTAGTCCAGGTGAAGGGCACAAGTACATAACCAACAACAATCACTCATAATATAAATTCCCATATACTTTTGCTTTTATTTGCACCGCACTCATATAAATACTCAATACGAAGTCTTAATGTTGTTTGTGATTAATGACAAATGATTATTATTAGCCCATATGAAATTAATTATATTATATACAGTACTTGTTACAAACTACTACAACTAATCAGTGATATAATAATATCACTAAATTATGTTATTAATTGAAGTTCATAGTGAAAAGAATGCACATTGTAATATGACTTTGATTTGATATATGCAGTTGATTGGTTACCCTTATAGATTCTTTTCTTTCTTGCTAATGCTATTGCAACTTGCAAGAAAGAAAGTTGGCAAGTTCCACAGTGAATTTGGAAAATTCCAAAAAGTCGGCATACACGTGATGCAAAGAATGAATTAATGTTGACAAGAGTTAGGACATTATTCTGATGACCCAAACTTATGGGAAGGTGCTAAGTACTACCAATGACCCCACAGAGATGGCTGCGGCTAGGCTTTAAATATACAACAATGATATTCTATAATGCAACTTAATTATCTATACATCTTTCTTCCGGATCAAAGCAAAAAGAATAAAAATAAAATTTTAAATATTTAGTAAATAAAATTATTCTCTATTAAAAAAAGACCGTAATATGACTTTTGTTGAAATTTTTTAAATCCTTTGTTTATAAAGATCTTAAAAATAAAAGTGAAAAGTTTTTCAAACAAAGCAATGTGGTAAAGAAACATTTGTGGTAAACAACATAGCAATGTTTATAAATATTTCTTAGGTGGAATTCTCTCCATTTTTCTCCATTGTTACATCTACACAATTAAATATGAAAGAGAAAAGGAGATATTAAATTATAAAGAAAAGGAGAATATTGAGTGTGTGGTTCAGATTTCACAACTATAAAAAATTGAGAAAAATACACTTAAAAATCGAGGGTTAATTAAGTTTGGGTAAATTACACTAACCTCCCCTGACGTATTGTTAAATAACACAAACATCCCCTCTAGTTTTTAACTAAACATAAACCTCCCTTATTTTGTTATTAAATTGACAAACACCTCCCTCCCACACTAACACCGCTTAATATCTGTTAATTCCTCACTTTCATTAGCACTCTAACATCGTCATGAGAGTCACACCTTACTAACCAAAACAACCATCATCAGACAATTCATGAATGCTTATTTCTGACTCGTCCACCACGACCCATTTCTGCGTCACACCCAAACCAAACCACCCATAGAAGCATTTTATTTCGTTGATGTTTGATCCTTGACAACTACTCATATGACTCCAAAAATGTTTATAATCCGAAGAAAAAAAAACAAAATCAATCATAAACCCACGTTATAGTCTTATAGAGCAAGTTCAGAAATAGCTTAAAGGATACACATTAGAAAAAGATGGCACAACCCCTTTAAACCTAAAACACGTCAAACAAACATCATATGTTGAAATTTTACCAATCATGAATGCCAAAAAAATAAAATCAGAAAAAGATTGTTTGAAATAAAGGGTTGAAAAAATAATCAACCTAGTCAAATTGGTTGTTAAGTGATAAAGGAAAGAGGAAGATCTAGAAGAAGAACGACATAAGGAGGAAAATCAGGGGTGAAACTAGTGAAAGAAATAATTAATTCAGTGTTTTTTTGACATTTTTATAAGGTTATTAGAGATTTTTTTTTTGGGGTGAGATTTCCAGGAAAAGTGCTTCCCTTCTCTTACGATTCCCTGAACTTATCGCCAACACAAATACATAGCAGCCACAAAAGATCTTCTTTTCTCTCTCGGTTCAGAGCTTGGAAACAGGAAGCTAAAGAGGACTTTGTGTTTAGTTTGACGGAAGTTTAACAGTGTTAAGTTGAGGGGAGGTTAGTGTTTTTTGAAAACTAGAGGGGGTGTTTGTGTTGTTTAAGAAAATCTCAAGGGAGATCAATGTAATTTACCCATTAAGTTTTTAGTCCCTATAAATATACCGAATTTCGTTTTTTTCAAATCAAAATAAATTGACAGATTTTGGTCTATAAAAATTTTCAGCACATAGTTTTAGTCCTTGTTAAATTAAAATTTGTTTAATTATGCTTAAAATTTTAAATGATTTTTTACATACTTGTTTAAAACATTATAAAATGTTCCGCCGCAATAAGTTAGCTCCAAATTTTATTTTTAGCTCCAAATTTTCGTTAGTTTTATCTTGAATTTTTTACGTTTAAAAAAAATTATATTTAATTTATTACATGTTAGAAATTTCTAATTTCTTATAAAAGAGATTATTATAATGTTCTTAACATGTCTGTTAAAAATCATTTAAAAAAATAAAATTTTAAGTATAATTAAACAAATTTTAGTTTAATGGGGACCAACACATACATTTAGTCCTTGTTAAATTAAAATTTTCTTAATTGAGCTTAAACTTTTAAATTTTTAACATATTTTTTACATACTTATTTAGAACATTATACAAAGTTCCTCCGCAAAAAAGTAACTCAAAATTTTTTATTAGGTCCAAATTTTCATTAATATAATCTTGAAAATTTGGCTTTTAGAAAAATTCATATTTAATTCATTACATGTTAAAAAAAACTAAAAGATTTTATAAAAGAGTGTCTTACGATGTTATGCACATGTCTTTAAAAAATCTTTCAAATTTTTTGAAGTTTAAGCATAATCAAACAAATTTTAATTTAACAGGGACTAAAAACACTAATGGAAAATTTTGTAGGGACTAAAAAATGTGATTTGTTTTTATAGGGATTAAAAACAAAACTGCAGATATTTATAGGGACCAAAAACTTAATTAACCCAAGAATCTATTTCCGTTAGTAAGACCCACAATATGAAGTTGTTGGAAGATAAAAATGGTGATTGAAAATATTTGACTCGTTTCCTCCCAAAAGTCATACAATCACTCCCATAAAAAAAGATGTAATTAGGTGATTTTTTTAGTTAGCAGTGGAAAGAACCATTTTTTAGTTAGCAGTGATTTTTTTATAAAACATGTATATTATTTGATCATTAGAAAGAGATTGATTGATAAAATATAGTCCAAACGCTTTTCATTATCAAAGTTAGGTTACAAGTTTGTTGTCGTTTACTCTGTCTACTTTCAAAACCAAACATATATATTATCGAAAAATTATAAAATTTGTTAACCGGCATAAATATGTGCTCGGAAAAAGATTTTCAAGAATCATCGCGATCACTTAATTCTTTTGTTATAGCAACTACCATGTATGATAGGTGGAACCTTTTATTTGTTTTATTTTTTTGCTACAACGGCCCGATTTTGATGCGTGAAACATTAGTGAGAAAACATTGCCGAATATCCCTCAAGTTCTTCTTGATTCGGTGAATACTGAGTTAGTACTGATCGGGAACTTCTACGGTACACCTGCAAATTAAGATGTACCGGTACTCCTACTTCAAAAAACTTTAAATTAACTATTATTTTTATGGAGTAAAGAGCTGTTTGTTGATATTTATATTTTAGAAAATGTCATTTCATAAGAAAAAACATCTTTTTATTGTTTATAAAAATCATACTAATTTTTTTTACATTTTATTGTAAAAAATAATCAAAATTCTCTATTATGAGTACTACAAATTCAGAAAAATTAAATTTTATTTCGTCAACGTTTTTGGTAAATAAGATTTAATTATTATAATTATAGGTGATTCAAAACAATTTTTCTCTTCAAAAAATAACACATTTAAATATTAATTTATTGATTTGGCGTACCAATACACTCAAATCTTTGGGTGTACCATAAAATTTGCCGTAATGATTTTGTATTTCAAAGTAAATGGTCAACTATCAAGGACCAAGTTATCCCAGTTTTTTCTCAAGAGACTACAAGTTATTTTCATTTCTTCCGGCAACTAAATTGGTTCTCGTGATTTCCTTTTATTGAATAAAACGGTCTTCACACTAGTTTTACATAATTCAGGTTAAGAATAAGAATAAAGAAAAGAAACTGAATTACACCCCTGGAAGGATGAGAAATTTACAACCCGGCGTTTTAGCTTTTTACATCCTTTACATATGCGTACTTTCTATTATCAATAGTAACGCTCTACATCCTTAAAAATAAAATAAAAAGTTAACATGTTAAATTACAATTATACAAAAGAGTAGAATCTGATCTTAAGTGTAAAGTTTCTTTGCAGAAATAAGTGTACAATTTAGTAGGAGAATAAATGCCCATTTAGATATAAACAACACGAGCACATGAATGTAACCAACTTTTAGTACAAACACTGTATATATATGTTACATAAAATCCCAGTCAAGACATTAACTTGAAAGAGACGAATAAAATACATTCATCTATAAAAAAACATACAAAAAGAAAATGACAGTGTATAGTGTATCAAACCACAAGCACAAAACATTTTTTATTTCATAAAAACGTGGTAACTTTCTTTGTTATGATCATGAATGGTTTTTTTTATTGAGTTGAGAGAGTTTCCCAGTTAATGCCCTGGTCCATCAGGGCTAGGACCAGAGTTGTCAATTTCCAGTCTCCTAATGTTTTTATTCTGTTTATGACCTTCCACAACCAAGGAGTTCTTCACAACCATATTGTGTGGTGATTTCATAAAGATACTCTCTTTTAGTTCCAAGGTGTTCAGTGGCCTTGATATCCCATATTGGATGCAAAACAAGGACAAAAAAAGAAAAATAAGGAAGAAGTTAAAGTATTGGTGTTTTCCAACCATGACTAATAGTAGTAGACTAGTAGTAGCTTCAAGAAAATGGTGGTATTTAGGTTTGAAGGTATGTATGATTTTGGTTATTGAGAATAATGTAGCATGTACCATGGTATATTTATAGTGTTGTTTGGAGAGTGTGATTTGACTTGCCCATGGAGCAATGAATTGTTCATTGATATAACAACCATCAACCATCCAAATGCAATTAGCTTGTAATTACTTCTACAATTAAATTAAGTCCCGTGGTAGTGCCAATTTAATTGGAGTTTTTAAATAAACTCCATTAATTTATCTGGAAGACAGTGACATTCATATTAGAAGTACTTACTTGAAAAATAGAAATTGTTCGAATGCAAGTGAATTAGGGTATGCACCGGCCCACATTTATCTTAGTAATTGCTCAGGAGGGACATTAATGCACTCTCAACCATATTAACACTGTATACCTTTTCCAGTAACATGCATGCATGAGCTCATCATAAGTCATTTTTCCTTTCTTCATACGACAAGCCACCGGTTTGGTCAATAAGCAAACTGAACATACATGAATTAATTAATGTACGTAACAAGGGACTTTTTGCAAATTCTTTCTCTTTACTTTTCAATTTTAGTACTATGTCTTTTTTTAGTTATCACGGAATGAGGTCATAGTATTAATTTAGTGAAATGAATTAAAGTAATAATTTAGGCATCCGCAACTATGGGAGTATATACCCAACAACTACGCAGAGGTATCCAATTTTTTTTTTTAAAAAAATAATCATATTGTGTTACAATCCGTAATTCTTCATTAGCATATGGAAACAATCCTCTCGTCACCTACCAAATGTCTGACTTAAAACACGTAATTCGACGCATCAATAGAGTGAGAGAAAAAAAAAAGGCTTTATAAAGTCTGAGCCTCACTTTTAAAATGTTAAATCTCAACTTTAGTTAATACTTGTTATAGACCCATTTTTAAGGCATGACATTTTTGAAAATGTTTTAAAGCCTACTTCACTATTTTTATGATACTTTATAGAATATAAATTTGTATGACATTCTATTTAAATACTTTTTTATTATAATAATTTTAAACGTGTAACCAAAAAAATAAGTCACATAACCAGGAATTTTTTTTTTTAAACGTGTCAAAAATTTATGTATATCAATATGTTTAAACGCATAAAGTTTTAGCATGTTTAAGATTTAACACAAAGTACATATTTAATAATATAATAGTAATAGTAAAACTCTTATATTACATCCTACTTCTCTCTTGTCTTTAAATATACAATTTTTTTTTGTTACGAGCCTAATCAAACTAAAACCGAAACAAAATACTCTTTTCAAATGAAAGGTGTGGGTCATATCATTCTTAAGAAGATCGAGGATGTCATCCAGAGGATAAGCATGAATAAGAAGGTATATATTCTCAAAAGTTAATTCATTTAACTTAACATAGTAATACTATAATATCAGCGTTTTAGGTCATAGTACTATGTTTTTTTTAGTTCTCATGGAATGAGGTCATACTATTGATAGAAGCAACCTCTACCGCTAGACCATATAAAGAATCTTAGCATATTTTAGACATATATAGTATATAGCCAATTGTTTGAGACCTAGTATATGAAAGAAAAAAATGGGTAGTAATCATGTGTAGCTATAGCCACACTTAACCCTAGAGTGGATATGCTCCTGGTTGTGTTGCTCAATGCTTGAGTTAAGTGAAACTAAGGTGGAGGTCCTGACTTCAAACTCAGGCGAATGAGTAGATATTAATGTAACAAATTAACTATTAATATTTGCGATTAAAAGAACTTGTGGATACTACTACAATCGCAAAATAGATTATGTAATTTGGTTTATAATTTAAAATCATGTACATGGCCCAAAAAGTGCAGTAGGGAAGAATTGAAAAATTAAGACATATAGCATAGCACATACAAAAGATGTAAAGAGGGTAAGATTTTTCATAAAGTATTAAAAAGTGTAAGATTGTGATAGTGAATGTTGCAAATTGCCTACCATATACTATTCTGCAATAGTATATGGTGTTAAGTTAGTGAAAGTACTTGTTCTGTGAACCTTGCTTATGAAATTTTATTGAAATCCAAAAATATTGAAATGATTTGACTTCATGCATGTAGGAGTTCCCTTCTAATTACCGGGAAGTGGATCAAACTAATAAAGGAATATAGTAATTTGGATTGATTTCCACTTTCCCAGTTAGAAATTACTATTAGCACACCACTAAAGGCAGTGATTTGTCACAAATTCATTGCATGCAGCACACCTATCTTGAATACTGATGACATTTTTGCTATATAGTCAATAGGGTTACTTGCGTTGCATGAACTAAATGAATTTAACTATAATCTACGCACTCTTTTCGTCTCTTGTGGATACCTTGGATTTGTCACTGTCTTGCATCCTCACAACCTTGGCTTCCCAATTTTAAAACCATAATAATTCTAAATCAGTAACTCAAGTAGATTGCATTATAGTTTAATTGCTTCTCTAAAGATTAATTGCATTTTCTCTTATAACAATTTGGATTATGTACCATTTCAGTCATAGTCTCTCTGCTTAAAATTTCATATTAGATTATATCATGTACTCTATATTAAACTCTGGAATACGTGCACGTTTGTAGAAAACTAGAAATAATATATACTGATGTACATATATTCATTATTGAAGAATTTAACTTGTTTAAGGAATTCACAAACCTTAACATCCAAACTTAATTCAATTGACCAGTTTCATAATCACTAATTAACTAGGCATTTGAATTGTTAGGTACAAAGCCATTTCTCGACATTTATTCATCGAGAAAAAAATCCTAAACCTGATTCCACCAAATTCAAAACGTATCTTTTGATATATGTAAATAGTAATTGAGTTTTTAATATTGGAAATTTGAGGTAGGAATTTCAGCCTAAGTTTAAGGCTGCGTGACATATTACAAATTAATCTGAATTCTACTCAAATATGTCATTTTAAGTAGTCCATATATGTTTACTTTACTAGTAACATAGTAACATCACTTTCACAAGTATATCAATTTTTCAAATAAAAAGAATCTGCCTCCTTAGCAAATGTATGAGTTGAGTTACATCATCTGGCGGAACCTCACTATTTTTTTTAGTGTCACATGGTTTTAGAATTTACCTATAAATAGAACATCTATAATACCACTTCATCAATACAAATCAAAACTAAGATACCCTTCTAAGTGTGATCACAAAATAAACCTTGATCTTTATTCAAAATGGATACAGGACTAAAGTCCTTTGTCACATTCCTCACTTTTATTCTTCTTGCTTCTTTGTTTGTCTCTTTGCTTCCTAATGCATCAGAAGCTAGGCCATTTCTTAGTCCATTACAAGGCAGAGAAGGTGTAATTGGAGAGGTAAATGGAATTTTCAGGACATTAAAAGATGCTGGTCCATCCCCTGGTGTTGGACACAAGCTCAAAAACCTTCAAAAGCTACAAAGTTTTGGAGGAATGAAGAGTTCTGGTCCAAACACTGATGGTGTTGTTAGGCACATTAAGCTTCACAATTTTGAAGACCACAAGCTTAACACAGTTCAAGTTCTTGGTGTGATTAAGTATTCTGGTCCTAGTCCTGGTGAAGGGCACAAGTATGAAACCAATAACAATAACTCATAAAGTTCCCAATCTAATTGCTTTTATTTGCATAACACTCATAAATAATACTTGAGTATTATTGTTATGTCTCATGAAAAATAATTAGTATTAGTCCATATAAAATTAATTATTACAGTATTTGTTAGCTACCACTACTGATCGGTGATATAATAATATTACTAAACCTGTTACTAATTGAAGATCATAGTGGCAAGTATGCACATTGTAATATGGTTTGATTTGATATATACATAATACACTGTTACCTTGTAGATTATATTCTTTCTTGTTGGTACTATAGCAAAGTTACTGAGATGATCATGGGAATAATACTTCGTGGATACACATTGTTAACATATTTGTTTGACATACATTTTCAGTTTCACCTCTTGTACCGAGAAGAATCAGTCCTAATAAGCAAATGGAAGAAAATTGTTTTAGTCTCGTAAATACAACTTATATGATAGTTGCAAGGATATTTGACAAGTGGGACACGGGTTTGAATTCAGGATTACCACTTCTCAACACTTGTGTTAGTAATTTTGTCGCTAAACTCTTTAGAAAGAAAAAAAAAACTTTTAGCTTAAGCAGAAAGGCTTTACAAAGTCATTATTCCACACCACTAGTGCTACCCAAAGTTTTTATATGGCTGCTATCATCAATATTTTAATAAAAAAATATTTTTTGACAGATTTTTAATAACAGTCTGGATAAAAATAAATCGTATGATAAAAGAATTAAAATGTAACCAGCACAATATGAATATGCTGCTTTTTGTCTTTTTATAAAGTATGCTAAAAAATGCGCAAACAAAATCTAACCCTTCTCTCTCAAAAAAAAAAAAAATCTAACCCTTCTACTCATTATATTATATGCAAGGTCCATCCAATGTGCAAACAACCTAAATTAGGGGTTTAGATGTTTCCTTAGTTTAGTTGGTCAATTTAGGACTTGAAATATAATTTGATTTATTTTATTGGATTAAATATAATTTTAGCCTATACAACCTTAACATTTTATGGTTTTAATCCTAGGAATTTTTTTATTTAAATTCAGTCTTTCTAAATTCAAAGATTATTATTTTTGATCTGTGATATTATATGTAGTCCAATAAAATAACGCTATGTGACCCAATAAGCTAACTTAGGGACTAAAAGCATAAAAAAAATGAATTGTAGTGACGGAATCTAAATTAAAAAAATTACAAAGATTAAAAATAAAAAAAAACGCTACAATTGAAAGGATTAAAATAAAAAACCCATATTTTCATAAGTCTTGTGTTTTTTTTTAAATTTAAAAAAATTTGATGTAAAATTTATTTTAAATCTCTGAACACGTTGTTCTGAATATATATATATATATATATATATATATATATATATATATATATATATATATATATATATTTTTTTTTTTTTTATAAATATATATATAAAAATAA
>Ga0228711_1002068_pt1 | contig 30518 bp, 28 predicted proteins | sample MedpolnodulmetaG_2_FD_177996 | JGI IMG/M metagenome (GOLD analysis project Ga0228711, IMG submission 177996) | Root nodule microbial communities from Medicago polymorpha collected in Santa Monica, California, United States - brown nodules | ecosystem: Host-associated > Plants > Roots > Nodule... | reverse complement strand
GTAAATAAATAAATTATTAAATTTTTTTTTTTTTTTTTTGTCCAGTTTGGTTCAGTTTATGGATAGAATTTAGTTAACCACATTTTTCCAGCACCCCTTTCAACTCACCGTTTTTAAGCCAAAAATTAATGAAACTAAACGGTTTTGGCCCCCAAAGGACAATGATCCGAAACATCTCTAGAAAGAACCCAACGAGATGTCTCTCCCAACAATTGGGACCACTCCGCCGAGAGAAGGACTCTATCTATACGACTCATCAATCACCAATTAGGATGATACCAAGTAAACCTTCGGCTAAGAAAATTTTAATCTTCCAACTCTGTCTCCCCCAAAATATTATTTAAAATGAGCATTCTAAAACATGAGTCAAAGACACCTCCTCATTAACACCTCTTCTTTTATCCCTCCTTAAAACCGAATCAAAATCCCCTAAGTTACACCAAGCACCTCTACCTCCCGTCTTCCGTTCCTCCACCATACTATCCTACATTTTTCTCTTGACCGCCAAATCACATTTAGCATAAATGTTTATCAAAATACATATATGCTTCAAGACTTCCCACTCTAAACAAACACCCACAAAGCCTTCCCCTTGGAAAGTAAAGAGAGTACTAGCACTCGACTTACTCCATAAGGAAAGAACTCCCCCACTATTTCCCATCGATGGACAAAAAGCCCACGCACAATCTTCACTCCCCCAAAGATTATAACAAAGGGACGGTGTTATAACCTCTAGCTTGGTCTCTTGAATTTCCAAAAAGCTCCACCTTATTTTGCCTAATCAAATTTCAGATTTTGTTTTTCTTCACCCTCCCGTCCAAACCTCTAGCATTGAATGTCGAAACAATCATCGATGAACATTAGCTCTCTCCCTTGTGACTTTATTCTTCACATCCACACATTCCAAAACTAAGTGTTTCTTCGAAATTGACCCATTTTTCCATAGTAAAAGAGTACCCTGCTTAATTCTGAATCCAATAGACTTTATCTGCCGATAGCTCCTCCAATAACTCACCTTTCGCTAACACCTAACTCACCTTTCGTCGTTAGCGTTGTTTCAGATTAATGAGCTTCTCATGATCAACAAAATCTTCTATAGAATCACTACAATCTGAAAATCTGACTCCTCAAACACAAAATGAATGTGACTGTTAGCTCCCTACACGTCCTCCGAACCCCCCACCTTCACATATCAGATCCGACCAAGAACTCTATGAATAAAGCCACCCGTACCAAAAACCTCAAAATCCTGGTTGAAAGAAATATTCGGATGGAAGACCTTTGACCCGACTAAATGGGCCTCCACTACACCGTCCCATCTTCCAATCACCTAATTTAATATTTTCTCCCTGTCCAACTGGCATCTCACTCACCTTCTTAACATGCGTGTGAGTCTCCTCTCCCCCCATTCCAACAACTCTATCAGGCATACACATGTCCTAACCCCCTAACCTCAACACCCGATCTCCCTCTAGCTTTGCCACTTGTCTCTCAATCCCTTGTTGATTCAAAAAAAACTTCCCCTCCCTCCATACCTTTATGTTGAGATCCTAAAAAGGTCTCGTCCGATCCTTCCTTTTGTCCCTTTGTCCCATCCACTGACTTTTGCCTAGGACAACCCTTTTCGATCCCTAGGTCTGCTGACTGATGCATCCTAGGGTTGATGTTATCTTCTTCTGAAAACCCATCCTCCTGGCCCCTTTCGCCTCCCCATCACGTGACTCCCCATCAAATGATTCATTTTCTTATTATCACAAAGTTCCATTGACATTAGTTTTTCTTCTAGTATTTTCACAACAAATTATTATACGATATATAAATTTATTTATCTTGTTTTGTCACTTAGTCTTTATAGTAAAATACACAGAACTTTGTTGATAACAAAAATTATTAAAATAATATTTGTGTTTAACTACTCCTATAATATTATTTAATTTTTTTCTATATATTTGATCCCTTGTAAAAAATTTGGCTAATTTCACCGTTGTGTATCAATAAAGCATGGATTGTTTATCCACGTGAACTTAGCTCAATTGGTAGGGATATTGCATTTTATATGTAGGGGCTGGAGTTCGAACCCCGGACACCCCCACTTCTCCAAAATTAAATTGTGTGAGCTCTAATTACTAGGCTACTTGACAAAAAAAAACATGGAATGTTTAATATCTACTCCCTCCGTCCCAAATTATAACAAAAAAAAACCATTTTATTTGTCCCAAATTACAAGCAAAAAAGACCAACTTTTATCATATGTAATTATGTTTTTTCAAAAAATTATCTTTTCCAAAGGAAAATTAAATGCAAAGTGCATTCAATTTGCTCTTTTTTTTTATTTTCTCTATAATCAACTACCAATGAAAATTGTTTTTACATCTTCCTGTAAAACTTATTTCAAAGATAACACAAAAAACTATGTTACAAACTACTATGTTTTAGTTTTCTTAATAAGTGTGATTTTTTTTCCTTATAATATGGGACGGAATGATTACTTCAGAATGGGTATGATCGATTATGAAATGGAGGACCATTAAATATCAAATCAAAGTTTTTATATAAAAGTTGAATAACAAAATAAATGATACCGATGTGATCTCTCTTTTGTTTACACACGTTTCAATTATTTACCTCTATTGTCTTATACCAATCATCCAGATATTAATAACAGGTGGAAAAAATATGATTGCGTGAATTATTCCTTGGAAAAATTTGGTTTTAATTGTATCATTTCAACAATTTCATTATTTTCCCCAAGCAAATACCAACCATCCAATTGTTAAATAAGACACCCAAATCTTACAATAATAAAACTCCCATTATTAGCTGGTCCAGGGTGCTTTAGTAATAAAAATCACATAAAATATTTAGCATAGTGCACATAAAACAAAATATGAATAACTAATGTCAATAAATAAATAAAAAAACTAATGTGAATAAAAGATTGTTCAGATGATAAATAGTTGAACACATATCTCGTTCTCGCATGAACCTAAGTTAACTTTGGTTATCGCCGTGTGAACCTTTTTGATGGCGGATTCATAAATTTTTATATAAAGACTCTTAAAATTTAACGCATGTTTTAACTATGATAAATTTCAAACCCAACTCACCTAAACTTTTTTATATCAATAGAAAATATGAATAACTAACACGAGGGGAATATATTTCGCTGGTAAAGTAAATTAAACATTTAGAAGGAATCATAAAAAGAGAGTAAAAAATTTGATTCAATGTGGTGCATGTGTGCAGTGTGAACCTTGTTTTACAAGATGGGAATTGAGAATTTTTTAGTATAATTATTAACTATTGGTCAATTGATTAATTATGTAACACTATTTCTACACGATGAATACACGGAGTAATCTAGGGCCTTTTGTCAAAATATTGCAATGGCTGACCCTAGCAAAAGTTAGGTAACAACTTATGATTATTCCCTAAAAAAAAAAAAACTTATGATTATGATCAAGCTTGATTTATTTGACAAATTTGCCTTTTAATTACTCACTTACTCTTATTTGCAAAGGACACTTTGACCATTCGAGGTTTCAATCAATTATTACACGATTTTTTTACCTTAAATAACTTTTCGTAATTTGGTATAAGCTATTATAATTTTACTAAAGATATTATCTTTAAGGAGTAATTTTATTAAAAAAAGATTTTTTTAATAAAAAGTTATTCAAATTTTTGTTAATGAAAAAGTGGTGAAATTTATGTTAATGTTTTATAATTCAAGATAACATATTAAGGACGCAAAGTATGCTATTGCTAAGTGCTAGCCAAATGATTCACATCATCATTCGCACCTATGGCCCCCCTTCTCTTTGTGTTATATAAAAGGACTAAAGTTCCACAACAAACAAAATAAAAATGATATAGTAAACACATAAAAGGACATATATGCCCAAATTAGTAAATAAATTTTCAATTAGTCAACAAAGAAAAAGTGTAATTAATCACAAAATTGACAACTTAATTATCTTTTTTAAAGGTATTATACCAAGCTTAAAACCTCTGACTCATTTCATGATAAATTAAAAATAATTAAACATAATGGTAGTTGGATATGTATTCTTTATTCAATCATTCAATGTCATGTCCAATAAAAGAAAAATCATTTTTGACATAAAATTCATTTAATATTATGTTATTTTTGGATTAGGATTTTATTTTATAACTGCATCACAACTCTCAATTGTTCGATCTTGATCGTCTGATCTCAAATCAACGATCAAAATCAATACTTCCTCAAGATCTCAATTTTTCTCTCTTATCTCTTCTCCTCGTTAGATCCCTGGGTCTAAAATTTCACCTATCAACAATTCACATATAGGGCAAATCCATACATCGATTAAACCATCGCTAATGAATGATATAATTGATCCTCCAAATTAGTCGATTATTGAACCAAATATCCGATTAAACAAAAACTACATTCAACTATATCATCACAAAACTAATACCAAACCATCAATTTGTCACTTTTTTGGGTGAAAATTTTATGACCCCCTCTCTCTCCTTAACTATAATGCCAACAAACTACTCATTATCCCTAAACACTCATCACATAGAAGTTAGAATCAATACCCAATAAGAGTATATATGTAGCATCCAATAGTCACCACCTCATCACAAACAACATTGTTGACATAACATAGCTTCCTTTTCAAGACCAATCCTCTTTAAACTTTCCTTCTTTCTCTCTCCAATTCCTCAATTTTGTCACAAACCCTTTTGCATAATTCCAAAAACTCACACACCCTTTTTCTCATTCTTCAATTTTCTCTCTCTACTTTCACTTTCTCTCTCTTTAAAGTAAGAGAAAAAACAGAGCAAAAACTGTCTTTGTGACTGTGATGATCATAAAGATATCATCTTTTTGATTAATGGGTTCTTGTTCTTCAGTTCAAAGAAAAACCAACAACAAAGAAAACAATAACATGAAGCTAAAAGTTGCATTTTTTGGTTCCAAAACTGAGAAACTTGTGATTCCTCCATCACCCATTAAGGAACAACCTAAAAATGGTGACTTGAAGTTGTCACCTTCAAGGTCAACGACCAACTTCAATGATTTTGGTATGGTCCTTTTGTTTGCTGTTGTTTTGTTCTTTTAAGGTTTTTGTGTTTTTTGTTGTAACACTTTCATAGGTTGTTTTTTTTTCTTCTTCTGGGATCTAAGTTTGAGTTTTACTTTTTCTGATTGGTGTTTTTATATAAAAGAATGTTTTTTTAATAAATGATTTGTTTTTTGGAGAATTCATTTGAAGTTTGATCTAAGTTGTTCTTGTGGGGTCTCTTAATATGAGGAATTATTAATTAATCTCTTGATTAAAATTGAAGAAGTTCATTATTTTTCTGAGTATTTTTATTTATAATTTATTTTTGAAAATTGATGTCTATATTAGTATATGTGATGTTATTTGTGCATGTTTGGATTGACGATGAATTTGTTGTTATTTGTTACCGTAATTTTGTTGAAGCTATGAATTTTAGTTTAAGTTAAACCCGTCGTGATTCTGTCAAACTCACTTTCAATTCGAACATGCAATTAAATTGTACTGTTTCTACTTTTATGTGAGGAATATTTTATGTTGATCATGTTTCTTTAGGATTGATATGGTTGATTAATTTATTTAATTTATGTTATATTAATTCACCTATGATTAGGTTATAATACTTTGTAAAGAAAAAAGACAATAATACCAAACAAGTAGAAATTTATCATGTGGAATGAACATGTCTTTGCTGATATGATGTAGTTGGTTCACCAGTTTCATGCTTTTAATAATTTGCAATTATTAATTGCACATGTGAATATGAAGATTGGTTTTTCTTTATTTATTTAATTGAATTTATGTTGTATTTACCTTTTTTCTTTTCTTTTATTGAATATATGAATATGAAAATGAAGATTGAATTATATCCAGATGCAGGGTCTATTCAATTATTACAGTTCATATGTTACTGTTGACATTAAAATGAAAGTGATTGAAATGTAACTTCCTACTTAATTGAACTGATAGGCCTTAATTCTGATTAATTTGTTGGTCCATACTGACAGCTTTACCTTTGATTAATTTGTGGTACTGTACTTATAGCTTTATTTCTGATTAATTAGTTGAACTGTACTTATATCATGAAAAAATAATTGAGATAATTTTGTCCTTTTGTTTGTTTTGAATTTTGATTTTGATACAAGTAATTTTTCCCCGTAATGAAATACTGATGAATTGTAGAAATGCTTAAGAACTCTGTTGCACGGACACTTCTGATTGAAGGCGTGTCCGACACTGACACGTATCGTGTCCGATACCGACACGACACCGACACTTGTGATTACATTGAATTATGTCATTTTCTTAAAATTTTATCCGTGTCGACGTGTCTGTGTCGTGTCTGGTATCTGTGTCTGTGTCCGTACTTCATAGCTTAAGAACAAGAGTTTGTGTCTTTCACCATTTCTTGTAACATTTCAAACTCAAGAATCAATCATGTTTACTCACATTTTTCTTTCTTTCTTTCTGTATTAGGTAGCAAAGAGGAAGCATTTTTTGATTCCAAAGCTTGGATAGACTCAGATTGTGAAGATGATTTCTATAGTGTCAATGGTGGTAAGCATTTCTGGCATTTCTCTTTTTATGCTATTTTTTTTAGCAGAGGATTCAAATTTGTTCATTTGTCCATTTTCTATACTGAAATTATAAATTTATAATGAGTATGAGAGACTTTATAGATAATAATATTTGAAGAAAAACATTAGTATAGGAAACATAATATTGTACATTTTCTATACTGACATTGTATCATTCTCAAGCCTCTTCGTAATGTCAATTTATGAAGAAAGCATTACTCATTTTCAAAAAAATTAGATATATTTTTTCAAGTTTAATAGCTATACAATGATGATAGTGTAAAGTATTTTACACAGATGTTCAATCATATTTTACTGTATTTTCACATTATAACATTGTTTCGTAAAACATCTGCACAAACACCCTACTGTTGTGAAACATAATTGGGCGCATGTGCAAAACTTGACATGATATGTGTATAATTTTTACATTTATTTTTAAAGGATATAAATTGACAGTATAAAGTAAATTTACAATGACATTCAATGAAAATCTTTTCTTTAGCTGCATCACATGTCCTTTGTAACTGTCTTCTAAAATCAATATTATGACATAGAAAAATGGAAGACTCCTATTGAATATTAGTGTAAAACTAATTTACAATGTCAGTGTATGCTTATTAAACTCCAATTATATGGATTTAAAGGATATACACAATCAGCATAAACACACTGACATTGATTGAGACTGTTTTGCCACATCTATGAAGCACAGTCACTCCTCGGATTAGTGTCCCAGTGTCGGACACATAATTATGTGATTTTCTCAAATTATTTGCGGTTTCGGCGTGTCAGTGTCTGTGTCGTGTCTGGTGTCCGTGTCTGTATCCATGCTTCATAGTCACATCACATTCTTTTGTAACTCTGCCTTTTCAAATTGATGTTCCGAAATGAAAGAAATGAAGGGCTCTTATTTAATATCACACTGTAAAACTGATATACACCGACAGTGCATGAGACGGTGCATTAAACTCTAATCATATTGTTTATTTCTTGTATTGCAGATTTTACACCATCTCGCGGTAACACCCCAATTCACCATGCTTTTGGCACACCTGGTATGAACAAAGCCTCTTCTCAAAACAGAACTTCACCTTCTCGATCCGAATCATCACCAGATAAGAAAAAGAAACTTTTAGAGCTTTTCAAAGACAGTGTAAAAGACAACCAAGATGATGATGGTAAAGAAAAGAAACAAGCGAAACCAACCATCCAAGATGTTTTACCTAAATCCTCAAACTCAACTCCTTATCGCTCGGGCGCTAACTCTGCTTGCAGTAGTGAAAGAATCATGAGTGAAGATCACACATCTGTTAGAGAGAAATCGCCTAAATCGTCGCTGTTTTGCATTCCGAGTTTGACTTCGTGTCGTAGCTTTAGAGAGCGGAGGAGGAAGACAAGTCCTGCAATTGCAGTAGATGAAAAACATTGAGTTCTGCTACTGCAATGTGTTGAAACTTGAAACAATGTTTGTTTGGTTTTTTCCTTTAAGGTCAAAGACTCAAAGTGGTTGAAATGAATATGATAGTGTACATCAATATCCCTATGTAAAGAACCATAAGCTATATGAATTTGAAAAGTATGTAAACATAAACGGAAGAGATGTTTTATATCATCAATATGATAAATGTTGTGAGATTTTTTCTGTCAGCAATTCAATCTCAAGGATAAGTGCTTCTTGATAATTGGTAGTGTTATCATATATGAAGCAATGATACAGACACAAACACCAGACACAATACTAGCACATAGACACGTGTCAGACAAGAAACTTAATTTGAAGTGTATGTGTTACATAGCTTATGCCTTATAATATCTAATGCATTTTGTTTTTTATTTTTACATTAGTTGTTATTGTGCTATGAAACACTAACACAGATACGAAATCAGGAGACTGAATGTAGCTTATGTCGATTCCTGTTGGTGTCAGATACTAGCATGTGTCAAACACGTAAACACATAACATGTGTTAAATTTGAAGTGTCCATGTTACATGTTGTGTACACATTCATGGAACTTGGCCTATTATTGCCTTCATTGCTTAATATTCTTATACAGTTGTGATTTGAATTATAGGGCAATTTGGTTAAGGTGGTAAACTAATGAGATTTCTGTATCAATTAGTTCCTCACTCACACATGCTCAACCATTGGATTTGATCAATTTTTCCTAGTTTTGGTCCAACATGTGTAATTGCCTCAACCACTGGATTTGATAATTTTTTTTCTTCGAGTTTTTCCATGGTTCTACAACATATGATGGTTTTGTCTGATTGATTATTACACTGCTAATCGATCATAACGTCAGATTATTAAAAATGTTTGATTTTTTTTGATGTAAAAAAAAAATTCGAACTATAAGCTCAATTGGCTTGGTTCATGAAACAAAATTCAATGAGACATATTCGACAAACTATGTTTCCAATTGACCCAGTTGATTGACAGCTAAAGATGAAAACAATCATATTCGAGATATATCAAACAATAAATCTAGATTCCCAAACATATTTCAAACATTGATTCGTCATAATGTGAGAGTCTAACATCTTCTGCTAAACTCAGTCCAGTTGAAACACCTATACTTTTATATCTCTTTTTATTTATACTTATCACACTTGCAGAATTTAAATTCTTAATTGATGATGTTAATAAATATGAAAAACACTTGATTCTCAAAATCAATCCAATAACAAATTTCATTCCCTTTATTGTTTTTGTTGATGTTGTTTTGATATATTTGAAATGAAATGTTATTTGGTTTATTATACCTTAGTGCACAAATCACTATTTTCCATATGCAAATCCACCATCAACCCTAAGATCAAGACCTGTGATAAACTCAGCCTGATCAGAAACTAAAAACAATACTGCATCTGCAACATGTTTGGGTGTGAGCACCACTCCCTCAAGCCTTGCATATTTTTGGTAAGTCTCTTGAATTTTCTCCTCAGTCATCCCCAAAAACTTACAAGTCAAAGGTGTCGCCAGTCCACTTGGTGAAACACAGTTGACTCTAATTCCATGTGCGGCCAGTTGTACACTGGCCGCACGCATTAGCCCCAACACTGCATGCTTTGACATTGTGTAGTCCGTTGACCTAGGGCCTCCTTGACTACCACTAACACTCCCTGTGCATACGATACTCCCCCTTATGCGACCCTCCACCATTGCACGCGCCGCGTGTTTCACACACAATGCCATTCCTTGAACATTGACCGCAAATAAAAGTCAAATTGGGACATGTCAAGTTCCATTACTGTTTGATCAATGGGACTAGCGATTCCAGCATTGCTGAACATTATGTCTACCTGTTGTATAGGATAACAAAATTTCATTTCTCATATAAACAAAAACTAGTCATGTTTGATAAACCCAAGTATAAGTAAATTTGACCAACTTCATCAATTTTAATATTAACATTCAAAAGATACCCTTCAAAATGTTCTCATGAACAAGTTTCCATAGACAAATAATAAATAATTAGAGAAAAAAAAAGAGAGATAGTAATAAATAAGATTACAAATATTATCAACCTGTCCATAAGTATCAACCGTTGATTGAACGAGGTTTTTGACTTGATCTTCATCGGACACATCACAGTGGATGTAAGTGCACCTTTGGCTTCCAATGGATGCAGCTACTTGATTTCCAAGCTCATCTTGGATGTCGGCGATCACAACCATGCGCGTGCCTTCGTTAGCAAAGGCACGTGCCGTGGCTTCACCGATGCCACTAGCACCTCCTGTTACGATGGCTATTTTGCCAGATAATCTTGGATTGGTGTTTGAGGATGGAGCTTCTGCCTTTTTTTGGTGAACATATAGTTGAATCTAAATGTACAACCTATTAAAATGTGATTAGTTTATAAAGATGTAATATGTAGCAAAATTTGTCTTCTTATATCGAATCGAGTTTCTTTATAAATCGTACAAGTTTTTGAGGTTGATGTAGTACCAATTGTCTTGGTATATTTTTTTTGGTTTTTATTTATACAGTATAATTTAATTTATGTTGTATTCAACTTTTTTTTCTTTTCTTTTATTGTATATTTGAATATGAAAGTGAAGATTGATTTATATCCAAATGCAGGGTCTATTAAATTATTACAGTTTATATGTTACTGTTGACATTAAAATGAAAGTGATTGAAATGTAACTTCCTACTTAATTGAACTGATAGGCCTTAATTTTGATTAATTTTTTTTTTTGCTTTCGTGCATAGAGGCATGCGCACTGACCAAACGTTGTTCCCACTGAGAATCGAATCCGGTATTCCCCAAATACGTCCTTGGAAGGAGCTCTTTGCCACTGAAACCCAAACAACTTGGTTAACTCTGATTAATTTGTTGGTCCATACTGACAGCTATACTTTTGATTAATTAGTTGGACTGTACTTATATCATAAAAAATTAATGGAGATAATTTCTATAATGTCAACTGTGGTTAGTGTTTATGGCATTTCTCTTTTTATTCTTTTTTTAGAAGGGATTTTAATTTGTTCAATTGTCAATTTTCTATACTGAAATTATAATGAGTAAGAGAGACTTTATAGATAATAGTATTTGAAGAAAAACATTAGTATAGAGACATAGTATTGTCATGATTTATTATTGCTTTAATTGCTTAATATTTTTATACAGTTGTGATTTGAATGATAGGACAATTTAGTTAAGGTGTTAAATTAATGTGGTAGTGCTCACCCATCAAGTTGTGATAATTGAGATTTCTGTATGCCTTCGTAAACTTAACTCAGTTGGTAGGAACAATGCATAATATATAGAAGGTTCGGGGTTTGAACCTCGGCCACCACCAAAAAATATTGAGATTTCTGTATCAATTATTTCCTTGCATATCACCCTTAGTTCCTCACTCGCATATGCTTCACACCCCACAGCCAGAAACTGAGAAAGCATAACAGCTTGTACCCATTGTTTGCTCCTCTATTCCTTCCCTTCATGGGTGAGTCCTATTCCATGGTTATACAACATATGATGGTTTTGTCCGATCCTATTATTACACTGTTAATCAATCATAATGTCAGATTATTAAAAATGTTTGATTTTTTTTTTTTTGAAAGAAAAATGTTTGAACTATATATAACTGAAACTCAACTTACTTGGTTTATGAAACAAAATTCAACGAATAAGTTGTCAAGTTGAGTTTCAAACTATGTTTCAATTGACTCAGTTAATTGACAGTAAAAAATGAAAATAATCCTATTCGAGACATATCAAACAATAAATACAGATTCCCAAACATTGATTCGTCACTGTGAGAGTCTAACTAAACTCAACCCGGTTGAAACACCTATACTCTTGCATCTCTTTTTATTTATACTTCTCACACTTGCAGAATTTAAGTTCTCAATATCAATCCAATAACAAATTTGATTCCCTTTACTGTTGTTGTTTTGATATATTTGAAATGAAATGTTATTTGGTTTTTTATACCTTCATGCACAAATCACTATTTTCCATATGCAAATCCACCATCAACCCTAAGATCAAGGCCTGTGATAAACTCAGCCTGATCAGAAACTAAAAACAATACTGCATCTGCAACATGTTTGGGTGTGAGCACCACTCCCTCAAGCCTTGCATATTTTTGGTAAGTCTCTTGTGCTTTCTCTTCGCTCATCCCCAACAACTTACAAGTCAATGGTGTCGCTAGTCCATTTGGCGAAACACAGTTGACTCTTATTCCATGTGCGGCCAGTTGTACACTGGCCGCACGCATTAGCCCTAATACTGCATGTTTTGACATTGTATAATCCGTTGACCTCGAGCTTCCCACGCTACCACCAACACTTCCCGTGCACACTATACTCCCCCTCACGTGACCCTCCACCATTGCACGCGCCGCGTGTTTCACACACAATGACATCCCACGAACATTGACGCCAAATAAATGGTCAAGTTGGGACATATCAAGTTCCATTACTGTTTGATCTGTGGGACTAACGATTCCGGCATTGCTGAACATTATATCTACCTGTTGCATATGATAACAAAATTTCATTTCTCATATATAACATATACTAACATTTCTTGTAAGATCTAGATTATTTCTCATTGCTGAACAAGTTAAATTAAGATCTAGATTCAAACTTTGATGAAGAAAAAATACCAACATATATAACATATACTAACATTTCATATCAAAAAGTTCTTATTAATTAGTGTTCAATTGATTATTTTGAAATCAAGAGAGAGTAATAAATAATTAGAAAAAAAAAAAAAAAAGAGTAATAAATAGGATTGCGAATATTATGAACCTGTCCATAAGTATCAACCGTTGATTGAACGAGGTTTTTGACTTGATCTTCATCTGCCACATCACAATGGATGTAAGTGCACCTTTGGCTGCCAATGGATGCAGCTACTTGATTTCCAAGCTCATCTTGGATGTCCGCGATCACAACCACGCGCGTGCCTTCGTTAGCAAAGACACGGGCCGTGGCTTCACCGATGCCACTAGCACCTCCGGTTACGATGGCTATTTTGCCAGATAATCTTAGATTGGTGTTTGTAGATGGAGCTTCTGTCATTTTTTGGTGCAAATAATATAGTTGAATCTAAATGTACAACCTATTAAAATGTTATTAGTTTATAAAGATGTAATATGGAGCCAGTTACGCGCAAAATTTGTCTTCTTATATCGAATTTCTTTACCAATTGTCTTAGTATCTTTTGTAAGTTGACCAAGATATTATTTATGGTAGGTGATGTGATGATAGTGGAAAGTGGGACATATTTTAATTTGAAAACTTTGGATGTTTGTGTTTGGATATTTGTATTTCAAATTATTGTCTCGTGTTGCTATGTTTCTCTCCACGTGGTACATGTTGAATATGACATGTCTTTGCTGTTAGGATATAGATTAAGAAGACTAATGATCACTGGGATTAATGATTCCAGCATTGCTTTGTTCTGCAATGATATTTGATTTAAATAAAATTGATTTTTATAGATTAGTCTTAATTCAAAGTAATTTGAGGGGGTTATATGTGAAGCTTCGTCATTTTAGTGTAAGTAGTTTTCACTGTTTACCAAGTTTCGTTGAATGCTTAAGCAGGTTGTTTAATAAAAATTATAGTCTCCATCTCTTTCTTAGGAAACATGTTCCTTCTTTTTGTTTTTGTTTTTTTGGAACAGAAGAAAAAAGGGCAAAGCCCAAGTAGAAAAAACAAATTACGAAATTAAAAGAACATTTTTATGCATGTAAATCTTAAAAATGTCCTCGAACAAAATAGTCTGCAGCTTTCTTGGAGGGGCCTCTAAAACAATGGAGGCCAAAGAATCTTGTGTTAGACTATATGTATCTAACCAATCCGCACATCTGTTTCCTTCACGGAAGGTGTGGTTTATCTGAACTTCCCCAGAAAGTTCAATAAGATCTTGTATTCAACGAATCAGAATAGGGGTATCCCATTAGTCTTACAATTACCCATTACCATGTTCACAAGTAGTTTGGAGTTACTTTCCACAATGAGTTGCAAAAAACCTTACTTCTGGCTATCTTTAAGCCCTCATACATGCCCCACATCTCAGCACAAAGAGCATCACATGTTCCAATCTTCCGAACATAACCTTTTAGTCAATGACCATTGGAGTCTTGAATAAGGCCCCTACTACCTGCAATGTCCAATGACTCCTTATAAGCTCAATCATAATTCAGTTTAACCCAATCTCCATGTCGTCTCCTCCAGCCGATACAGACGGTGTCAATAATTCGTGACTCTTGTGGTAAGTGAGGATGGTCCCCTTACCAATGGCTCCAACAAGTTCAAAAATCATACGAATAGGTTGGACACCGTAATTTTTTTTTGGTTTTGAAAGAAAGATGGGAACCACAAATTTTGGAAGATACAGAAACTGCAGCCACATGATTTGGAAAATAATCACAATGGTTGATAAATCACATGATTTTCATATGATTTGATTTCAACATGCTCAATCACACTTCTCACTTCTCAACAAAATATTATGATCTTTCCCTTTGGTGGAATGATGTTTCGTTGCTTGAATTTTACTTTCGATTGCTTTGTCTAATGTGTGTAAGTAAATTAGTTTTACACTAGGCATAAATTTATTTTTCATTGTTCGATCAATGAATCTCTTTCTAATTCATTTAAGACTTAGTCTAACGTGCACAAGTAAAATGGTCTTGCATCATGAGTATCTTATTTACCATCAGATCAATAAATCACATCATATATCATTTAATTTAATGGTGATATTTATTGATCCAATGGTGGAAACTAGACATGATGTAATATTTGTCGTGTATCATATAATTGACATTTATTTAATCCAATGATGATATTTATTGATCAAATAGTAGAAACAACTTTGTGCATGATGCAAGACTTATCTCACTATTTTAATTAAAAAATTAACAATTCAGCTCACATCGGCTGAATTTAAATGTCATACATAAATCACATAAATAACTTTAAATTCAATTTTAGTTAAATTATTTTATTTAAAATCAATTTATACTTTTTTTTAAGGAGAAATCAATTTATACTTATAGTGAACCAAAGGCAACATGCACGACACATTTTAACTTAAATTAAGTCTGAAAACTCTATACAATGATGGTTGTTTCTTCTATTTAGTGTCAAGTAATATAAACACCTTCATTGTAGAGTAAAAAATATAGATGATTATAGAAAAAGTAGTTACGAAAGCACTCTATCTTTTCACTTACTCTCTAACTCCACTTATATTAAATAAACATCAATGATAGGAAGACATCTTTAATGTATACATCCCTTTGTACTATTCTGAAAAATTTCAATTAACCAAATATATGGTTTGTGTGACCACATTTTTTTAATTGCATGACCACTATTTTCCCAAAATTTATTTGGTTAACTAAGTGGAAAAATAGTAGTCATGCGCATTTTAGTTGCGTGGCCACACAACAGAAAAATGTGGTCACACAGACCACATATTTAGTTGACTGAAATTTTTCAGAGTGGTACAAAGGGTATACACATTAAGGATCTCTATCAATCTTTATTCTTACATAAATGGGTCCAAAGCCCATGATATAGTTTATTTTTTATTTATGCTATTTATTTATTACATTTATTTAATATACATCACTCCATACACCTCTAACACTCCGCTCAGAAGTGTCTGGAATTTTTTATCCTTCAAATAAATTCAATAGAAATACACACATTTTTTTATTTATTTATAATAGTTCATATTTGCCATAAACATAGCTGCCATCCACACGAAGATCAAGGCCAGTGACAAAGTCAGATTCATTAGATACCAAGAACAACACAGCATCTGCCACATGTTTAGTGTTAAGAACCACTCCTTCCAACCTCTTGTTTTGTTCATAAATCAGCTCAACTGTCTTAGCACTCGCCTCTAACAATCTCATAGTCAATGGTGTTGCTAATCCATTTGGTGAGACACAATTCACCCTTATCCCGTGTTTTGCAAGTTGCACACTCGCCGAGCGCATCAACCCTATTATTGCATGTTTCGATATTGTGTAATCTGTTAACCTCAAGATACCGTGGCTACCCAGGACGCTCGCTGTGCACACAATGCTACCTCTCACACGCCCCTCCACCATCGCACGGGCCGCGTGTTTCACGCACAATGCCGTTCCCCGAATGTTAACTGCAAACACATGGTCGGCTTGAGAAATGTCGAGTTCCAAAATAGTCTGATCAGATGGACTTGCAATCCCAGCATTGCTAAACATAATATCTACCTGTTGTGGAAAAGAAAGAAAAAGTTGATATTTTTTAGGGAAATAGAAAAAGTTATTGATTTTAATCATATTTCTTTTCATTGTTTTTACATTAGAAAACTCTTGATAATGTAAACTATAAATAAAGTTTTATATAGTAAATACGGTTAAATGTGTTTTTAATCCCTATAAAATTTTATGTTTTATCTATTTTATATTTTTTCTTCAACTTTTAGTCCTTACAAAATTATACTATCTGTAATTTTAGTCTCTGCTGTTAAGTCTATTTAAATTTTTGAGTGATTATTTGTATCCGTGTTTAGCACATTATAATATAGAAATTATGGTTACTTTTATCTTGAACTTTTGAAGTTGAAATAATTTATATTTGATTCATCCCATGTTAAAAAATTTAAATTTCTGTAGATGAACTTTTTATAACGCGCTAAATATACATAGCTGTAAATAAAACATTGAAAAATCTGAAGTTATTTTGGGGAATGAAAAATTTAAACATGTTGAAACAACATTAACATAACAACGTAAGACATTTGTAAAACACAAACATATATAAGTGCTATTTTTTTCATAGAGACTAAAGACAAAATTTCATAATACACGTAAGAACAAAACATATATTTAACCCTAGTTAATTTTTACCTGTCCATAAGCATTGACTGTTGATTGAATGAGATTTTTTACTTGATCTTCATTTGCTATGTCACAATGGATGAAGGTGCTCCTGTGGCCGCCAATGGATGCAGCCACTCGATCGCCCAAATCATCTTGAACGTCAGCAATCACCACCATGCGTGCACCTTGTTTGGCAAAGAGATGCGCCGTCTCTTTGCCAATGCCGCTGGCACCTCCGGTGACGATGGCTACTTTGCCGGCTAACCTAAGACCGTTGCTAGTAGATGAAGCTTCTGCCATTTTCTTAATGTATAAAAAATGGAACAATACCTAGCCTTTTATAATCATGGGATGCATTAGATTTTCTACGAAACGTGATGGTTTAGAATAAGGCCTCTTTAACATTTTTGATTGGGTGTACGTTTTGTTCCTTTTAATAGGAGATTGGGTGCACGTTCATGAATCAACCATTCGTTTGAATCACGGAAGTTTAATTAGATGATAAATTATGTTCATTATAGATTACAAGTACATAAAAAGAAGTATAATGCTAGATACAGCGAACGTGATTTCATGAGTGCCTTTCTGAATGAGTTGGCAGCTTTTTAGCCCTTTGATGTTATATAATTGATTGACTAATCACTGCATCAAAAAAAACTAAGAAATGCAACCCCGTTTTTTCCGGCCATTAGCGATTTTTATTGGCTAGACACTATTTCGGGAGCACTTCGTGGCAAAATCTGTCTAGATATATAGCACTTCTCCAAAAAGAAACATTTCATTGTAGCTTTAAGTTCTAGGTTGAAATTAATTTGCCACACCAAAAAAATGTTGTAGATTCAAAATTAGTTTTTCAAAATAAAATTGTAAAATTTGTCAAAAAAATAAAAGAGTAATGATAAGTTGACAATTAAAAGGTTGTCCGACACCGTATAATTATACAGATTACGTGATAATAATTATTGAAATCTCACACATATAAGTGGAGGAATTGGGGTTTGAACCTCGGTCACATCGTCTGATTTAACAATTTTAGCGGTTTTAACATGTTGGGTTAGAATTTGTGGACTAAATAGTGTTTTTTTTATATGATGTCAAATATATTGTTGATTTTTGGATGTTTAAATAACATCTCATGCTCCTCCTTCTAAATAAGTAGGTTTAGTTTTCTCTTTTTAAGTTCTCTCTTCCATTATCTTCATTGAGGGTGACTTTTGTTCAATATTTTTTTACCTCAAATCATTCATTTTCATATTTTTCTCTCTATTTCAATCTAAATAAGTGATTTTCTCATAGATTTATGTTTTTCATCTTCGTGATTTCATCGTTTGAGTCCAGCGCTGCGTTGTTCATTGCCTTGTGCGGCGTTGTTTGATTCCCCGTCTTATTTAGGTGTTCATTTGATTTCTATTGAAAAATCAACTATTCAATCAATGATTTGGACGTCAACATTAACTGTAGATCCGGAGACAAGGGTATTCCAATCACTTTAATTTTATCCAATTATTTATTGGGATTTTGCCGTTGTATGTTATTAATTTAAATGTTGTGAGTTTGTTTGCAGGTTGATCTTTTATATTTTTAACAAAGTTGAATGATATACTCTATCAATTTGATTAAAAGAATGTCATTTTGTTTTTGTTCAAAATAAAATTCGTAAAACACACATATATGTATATGCCTATATTTCCACCTTTTATTTAGTATATCAAATATCTATAAATCCATCTTATTGTGACATAATGATCTTAAATATTAGCCCACAAGACTAAGTTACAGGGACGTACGTTTGGTATACGTTTGTTTTCACTTTTAATGCAATTAAAATTTGAGCCAACTTTTTAATTATTAAGAGGCATATATACATTTCGGCTATCCGGGTATTTTACGGTAAGAGCAAATTTTATTTATCCTTTATCTCAATCTTACATTATATGGACATCATCTAAAATTATACAAGATAAACTATCAACTATGTTACTTCCAGGATAAAACAACATATTTCATTGTATGATTAACTATTACCCGATGGATAATCATTCGAGAATTAACACCCTAAAAAATGACTATAACTAATTTAATTCATGTTACACAAGTTTGAATTATTGGAAGGAAATATGAAAGCTAAAGGTACATGAAAAAAATACGTTGCTTTGTTTGGATATTACATCATAAGAGATTGTTCACCAACATTAGATTGAGTATGATGCATCTTGGGTGCAGAGTTTTGTTATCATTGCAATAACGAAGTAGAAATCACGTTGCATGCACAACGATATTGTCCGTTAGCCATTGGTGTTTGGCTTAATATGGTTGGTCTTCAATACCGAGAAAGGTTTTCTAATGAAAATTTGCAGCAACGGATGAATTTGAATATTGATATAGAGTTGGGAATGGGTGTCATGAAGAATTGTTCTGAATTTTGGGAATCATCATGTCATTCATTGTGGTATTGGAGGAGGAGTCATGATAGTGGTAGTGTGTTGCTTACGAGACCATGGCTAAAAGTGTTGCATATGGTAGAAATTTATGATGTAACAACAAGTTTAGGTTGGATTCCGCTAAAGACGGATGTACTCCCTCCGGTCCTTTTTTAACACTACATACTCCCCCTGATCTTATTTATAAGAGAATTTTCAAAAAAAACTTTGGTCTTATATATAAGAAAAAGTCCTAACTTTAAGGTACATTTATTGTTTAAAAGACTTTTCTAACCCTCATTTAATGTTTGTCTTTTTAATATTAGTGAGTATAATTAATACTTCACAAATTTTTATGCAGGTATATTTGTAAAACCATTCAAAAAATTACGACCACTAATGATTGTTTTGGTTTTGATGATTTTTGGTTTCTTTTCTTATAAAAATGATCGGGAGTATTCATTTATTAATTTTATTTTATATTTATGTACAATATTAATTGAAATAGTTTTTGTTAAAGCATGATGTGGAGTAACACTAAGGCTTTGTTTGCAAGTTGAGTTTTGGAGGGGAGGAGAAAGGAAGGAAAGGCTTATGGAGAGGTAAACCCTTGTTTGGGAGTTTTTAAAAAATAGGGAAAGGTTTTAGGGGGTTTTAAAGGGCTTTATTTGTCCAATTTTAAAGTTCCCTTAAATTGAGGGATTAAACATACAAATTGACAATTTTGTCCTCATAATAATTCAAAATTTCAACTATAATTTACAACATAAATTACAAAGTATAACACAATGTATTGATTTTAAGAGAAAAAAAAAATGGTAAAATAGTAAAATTATCACATAAGTCCTCCATCTCATTTCCTTATTTGTTTCTTTAACTCTCAAATAAGGGGAAGACTTTCCCTCCTTTCTCCCTTCCTTTCCTTCCCTTCCCTTCCCCTCCTACGCCTTTCCTTCCCCTCCCCTCAAAACTTGCAAACAAAGCCTAAGGGGCACTTGGGTGACATTGTGGTTGGTGACATTGGTCAACCACAATGTCATATGTGGCTTTCTTCTTTTTCTTTTACAAAATGTTTTTGTTGTTTTGTACACTTGTAACATTGTGGTTGATAATGTCATCAATGTCTCCAACCACAATGTCACCCAAGTATTATCCGGAGATAAGGATAGAGTTTCATGTTGATTCTCAAGTGGTGGTTAACGCTATTACTTTTGTAAAAGGTGGGTCATCTACCCGGTGGAGTTTAAAATATTAGAAGATTTTTAATGTTGGATTGGGAGGTTAAAATCTGTAAGTAATATCGAGTAATGTCCATGTATATGCTTTGGTGAATTTGCCGTGTGATAATGGTTTTACTATGATTTTAAATGAGTAATGTCCTATTCAAGTTAGTTCCATTTATTGAGCTGATGTTGTTGAAGTTTATTCTTCACGCTTAGTTTAACGTTAGTTTCTCTCTTTCCGAACATTGACCCTCTTGTATCTAAAGAAAAAAAAACTCAAAAACAAATGTGAGAAATTACGTGGTGAATTCATGTCAGAATTTATATTTTGTTTTTTAAGAAGCCAAAACATGAGCTATGGCATTTGCTTGTCGTCCGTTGAACTCCACCCGAGAGTTTGTGAACTGTAAATGAAAGAGTCTCTGGCACCCTGATATGATATGACCAAATTCTGAAACATCAGGTCTGTTGGAGTGTAAAAGCATCATTGGCTGTTTTAGAATCCACCACAAATTCGACATTGTCCATTTGCATGTCACGTAACCACTCTATAACATTAAACAAACCTAAAGCTTCACCAAAGGGAACAAAACATAAAGGAGAGACTCTCATAGTTTTGGCTAGAACAAAAACTCTATCATCATCGCGCACACATATATCAATGCATGTATGATTCATAAACTGTGAAAAGGAAGCATCAATATTGCACTTTAGAGGACCAGGGGCCAACTTTGACAATGCACATCATGACCTGCAATTGACAAGGAGCTCGATGACACATGAAGCCTCGTGTGCGAAGCCGGAATGGTTTAATGATTGCCACTCACACGTGAATGATATTAGCATCCTACGAGTCTTCAATGAGGTGACACGCTCTGTCAACTACGTTAAAGTTCACTCTCGTTCTTCCATAGTTTAAGGTTACCGTGCTTCCATAAACTCCAACAAATGGCTGCCAAACACTGAACATGTTCCTGAGATAGATTTTGTAACAAATAAAAAATAGCATCTATGGCCAAGTTAGTGACAAGGAAAGCATAGTTTACCTCACTCAAAATACCTGCCATTTGTGACACTTGCATTGTAAAAGGACACTAAAAAATAATATGAGCAAGATCTTCAGAATTGGAATTACAACTAACACAGTCGTTCGACACTAGACTTTAACAAAGCACAAAAACTATGACTATTTCAAACCAAACCTAATGTTAAACAGAAAATCACTATACAAGAGATCACACCTTTGATATATGAAAAGAATTATTCACAAGTTAATTTCCAAGATTAATGTGATTGAATTGAATGTGTATTGATATCAATCAATGATTAAATGAGATTAGGTGTATCCAAAAAAATCAATCACAATTGTCACGACCCAACCTCTAGCCGTGACCGGCGCACAAACTGATAAATAAAGCCTGGCCAGCCTAACAAACCATACATGACAAAAAATAAGCAAATATCTTTAGAATGCCAGTACACTGTGAAACTGTAATTTATTAGAAATTTTGGCAGAGTATTTTCGACATTTTCAAAACTAGAACCATGTTTACAAACTTATGTCATCAGCCAGAATATGATAGACTGCATATCTGAGGTTATGCATCCGAAATTCAAAGTATTCCTAAGCAAAAATAGCTGCAGATACATCAACGACTCAAGATATACATATACAAAAGAGTAGTTCGTCAAGGATCGGAAGCCTACCAGAGTGACATTGCTGGATCTTTAATCTTCTAGAAACTTACACTCAGTTGACTGTAAATCCGAAAAAAATGTATGATGAAGGGGTAAGTCATAAAAACTTAGTGAGAAGACAACAACCACTACCAACTAGAAACTAGAAGGGAAACACACAAGGGCACGAACATATATTTTTCTCAAATCTAATTTCAGTTTACAAAGCTAGTAACCGTAAAATTCAATTGTTCCACAATCTTTTTTTTTTGTTGCCAGAATCTGATTCCTTCCCTCCCCATTCATCTGCATCATCACCAATTCACCATCACTATTTAGTGCTCTAGTCCCTCTGTCCAAATCACTTCCTCACAAACAAAACCCTATTTTGATTTCTTGTTTATTTCTTGATTTCACAGATGTTATAATCCTTGACATCCTTCTATGTTAATATAGATCATGTGGGATTCAAGGCATTTAGGAACTGTTATTGACTTTGGCTCCCAAATGCGTGCAATGACGTTTGAAGATCGGCTACAACTATGTGGAACAACATCCTTAGGGCTGGGCGGATTCGGTAAAATAATGAGCATTATCTGGAATGTCAAGACTGCGATGCTGGTAACCAACAAGTTAGCATACAAAGTCTATATAATGTACATTGATGTATCTGTAACAATATCAATAATCATAATGCTGGTGAATCATCGAGGAGGTACATTTTTACACATTTTGTTCTTTTGTTTTCACTTGGTAAATGTCAGTTTTCACCTATTACATTAAACATATATATGCTGCACCAGGTCGCGATGATTGAGCATGAGCATGAGCACCTGCTTTATGCGCTTGAGAACCACTTCTTGACTTATGTTTCAACGACGCTATGATGTCATCAAAAGTAGGTCTTAAATTCGGACCTCTATAATGCAAAAAGTAGCATATCGAGTCACATACTCACATTTTATTGTACGGATCACCACATCAAAATTGATGGAATGCCTGTCACTTTCCTTCTTTTTGTAATGAAGCTAGCTACCCAAATTTGCTTCTCTTTAATGTATGTAATAATAAAAGCATAGAATAGTGGCTCATAGTCCTTTAACAAGACAGATTCATATTTGTTATCTATATTGTATTATAAGAGATGTGAACTTTTCATTTGAAAGCTTATAAATGAAAATTGCACGACTCCATAGTTACATTCTTTTTTAACACTACATATATATGAACTTCCACTGATTTATTGGCTTCTGATTTGAGTATTGTTTGCTATGGTTTTTTAATCAGTAAAAATGATGCAAGAGTCTTTAAATCATGCTCCTTAGATGCAAAAGAGAACTCAAGTTAACGTCTATAACAAATATGATCATGTTGAATTTGAATTTCAGACCCTTAGATGATGTATCAGTATGTTTGGTTTTAATGTTTTAATAGAACTTATGTTTAAATTGTAGATCCAACAGTATAACATAAGTAAGAGTAGATATATTATATATATACTCCTTACTCTTTATTAGTTTACATGGTAAGTGTTCTCTCAAAGTTTTTACACGGGGAATTAGTCAATTTAGTCTCCGAATGAAAAATGAGTAGTCACTTTAGTCCCTGAATGTAGACTCTGCTGGTCAATTTCAGGGATTAAAATGACTAACGGAGTCTACATTCAGGGACTAAATTGACTAACAGAGTCTGCATTTAGAGACTAAATTGACTAAGAGAGTCGACATTCAGGGACTATTTTGCAATTTATCTGCATTCAGGGACTAAAGTGACAACTCCTTTCCTATTGAGAGACTAAAGTGACTAATCTCCCGTTTTCACACTTCACTCAAAAGATAATTAGTGTTACATTTCCACATCTCCTTCAAAGAAAAATTCTTGTATTTATGCTGTCTTAATGGAAAAAGACTGGCACTAGACATGTATGAAAGCAACCCGCCAGGACCACACTTGCAAAGAAAGATTCCTTTTAAAAAATAAAGAATTAGATGCCATGGAATCAAATAAAATTGTGGTAGAATATTAAAGGATAGTTTATCTACATAACTACTCTACACCCTAATGCATCTAGCATTAGTCCTTTAGTGAGCTGTAACCAATTTCTTCATTCTCTTATATTTATACATTTCCCATGTGAACACAAGATTGCATATCGTGCTCCAAGTAGCCACAACTCTGATTCAAGACATTTAGGGACTTTTGTTTATTTGGCTCTCATATGCGTACAATGACAGTCGAAGATCAGCAACAACTATGTGGATCAACATCCCTAGGGATGGGTGGATTCGGTAAAACATCGAGGAGGTACATTTCTACACTTTTTTTTTTAGCTTTTTTGGAGTCTCCGGAAACCATCTTTAATTTGTCTGTAACTTTCTTTTAGTTTATGTTGTTAACTTTCAGGTTCCATTACTTGCGATAGGGCGAATGCAAATATGTGAGGTTTTTGGGTCATGTAGGCTTTCGTGATGTTTCATGGACTATCGCAACCGGAGGAAAACGCTCTCCTCATGAGGTGTTCTCTAATGCATTTACTCTTTTGCTTAGATTCTGGTGGTTTGATCGTTTACCCATTGAACAAGTAAGGGCCAATGCAGCAACTCCACCACTTGGATCGCTGTTTAGTCCTAAAAACCTTTTATTGGTTCAAAACGGTAGACTCGCAAAATTTGGAAGATCAACAAAGGATAGTCTAAAGCTCAAAAGACGATCAAAATTGTACACTCTCAAAATATGTTCAAATTATGACAGTCAAAGCTTTTGGTTCAAAATCAAAACAAACACAATAATCACTCACCAAAATCCATGTCAAACAAACTTTGGTTTCGTTTGGTCTCCTCACAAAATCACCAAGTTTTGGAGCTGGTGACAACGACTCTAGATGCGGGTAACGGCGCCCGAGGCGAGACAGTGTCACGGTGTAAAAGAAAGAGTTTTTATCATGAAAATTTAGAAGAGAAAGAATTGCAATGGGAATTTAGAAGAGAAAGAATGGAGAAAAGTATTTTAGAGTTGTAAAAACTAGTTACATTAGGTAGGAGTTAGTTGGTCTAATTGACTATATAAACCTTAATGTACTCATTTCATTGATGTAACAAGTTTTTCATACTCAATATTATTTTCCATTTCGCTTTTTTATGTAATCATTGATTTTCCAATTCTCTCATAATTATTCCGTTATTTTCTTGAGAAAATTTTCATTGATTCTTTTCTTGAGATTTCAGCATACCTCTTTTTGATTTATGAAAAAAAGTTCATCTTGATTCTTACTCAAAACCATTCATCCATATGTTATTCTACGTATTTTATTTGGTGCAACCTTTAAATTTAATGTGTATCAATTGGAATTTGAGATAAAGATTTAGGGGTACAGTTTTGTTTATTTCCAACTTTGAAAAAGTGAGGATTCTCACTATAACCCTTGCAAGCTATATGGCAGAAATTGCTGTGCCGTTGTGTTACAACATGAAAAGGTAGGAGGTTTATGGAAGGTTTATAGATTGGGAGGCTATGTTCTTGAGCTAAACAATAAATTTCTATTTACACTTCACACATCACACAACTTTTGATTAACTATTTCAGATGAAGAAAATTATTTATAAAATAAGTGTCAGATTATATAAGGAGTAACGGAACGAGCTACACAAAAGAAGGGAAGAGATGGTTGTTAGTTAATGGAAGAAATTTTGGACGGTAGATTAGAGATTGAAAAATTAGGGTTCCAATTTTATACATTTGGGGAAGAAAGAGTTGTCGTATAACGACCATGAACAAGCCAATAATTTTCTGCATTTCAATCAAATTCGTCCTTGATTTTTTTTCTTCACTTTCGGTCATATTAGTCCACGTGAGTGGTTAATGACCCACGTCAGCACTTTCAACACCCCAACTTGACAGAGCGACAAAATTGATTGACATTTGACAAATTCAATGATTAATTATTTATTTCAACAAATTGGAGGACAAATTTGATTTGGTAATTACAAATTGAGAGACGAAGTTGACTATTCACTCAATAACTTCACACTAATCATAGGGTACTCGTATTATATTTTCAAAATAAATAAAAGTTAAAATAAATTGCAATCCAATGAAACATCCTAGATACCTATTTATTTGTTGTAATTTCCTTGGTAGTGTTTGTGGCACTATCAAGCTTTTTCCTTTTATATATTGACATTAAAAATCGAAAAAATAAACATTAAAAAACGAAAAAATAAATAAAGCATTAGACATAAAAATGAACATATCAAATAAAGTTGCATAATTCCCTTGATTATTTTTTTGTTGTATAAAACACTATTTTCCATAAGAAAATCCACCGTCGACGCTAAGATCAACGCCGGTGACAAACTCAGCATCATTCGACGCTAAAAATAATACAGCATCGGCCACATGCTTAGGTGTGAGCACCACTCCTTCAAGTCTTGCATATCCCTTATAAGTCTCTTGTGCCTTTTCCTCATTCACCCCTAACAATTTACAAGTCAAAGGTGTCGCGAGTCCATTCGGTGAGACACAGTTCACTCTTATTCCGTGTGCGGCCAGTTGCACGCTTGCTGCACGCATTAGCCCTAATACTGCGTGCTTTGACATCGTGTAATCCGTTGACCTCAGGAATCCATGACTACCGTGCACACTCCCCGTGCACACAATACTCCCCCTAACGTGCCCCTCCACCATCGCACAGGCTGCATGTTTCACACACAATGCCATTCCTCGAACATTGATTGTGAATAAATGGTCTAGTTGGGACATGTCGAGTTCCAACACAGTTTGATCGGTTGGACTAAAGATTCCGGCATTGGTGAACATTATATCTACCTGGTGTGAGAATAACATAATCTCATTTCTCTTACAATATTTATTTTCTCTTAATAATGCAAAAATGTTTGAAAATAGAAAAAGTTAGACACCCTTAAAAGATAGGATAGAAAATGTTTGAACCTGCCCATAATTATTAACCGTTGATTGAACGAGATTTTTGACTTGATATTCGTCTGTCACATCGCAGTGGATGTAGGTGCACCTTTGGTTGCCGATGGACGCAGCTACTTGATTGCCAAGTTCATCTTGGATGTCAGCAATCACAACATGGCCGGCGCCTTCGTTTGCAAAGACACGCGCTGTGGCTTCACCGATACCACTAGCACCTCCTGTGATGATGGCTATTTTGCCTGATAATCTTAGATTAGAGTTTCTGGACATAGCTTCTGCCATGTTTGGATCCAAATATAGTTCAGCTGTACAACTTATTGTGGGATACTATCTTATCTTATAAAATATAAAAATGAAATAAAGTAGCTAGTTACAAGCAAAATTTGTCTTCTTATATTTGATTTGTTATATCAAGTTTTTTTTGGTGGGTTGTTGAAGATATTGGATAGTGGTCCCATATTGTTTGTTTATTAACTTTGATTGAAAACTTAGGAGACTTTTGTTTGGACCTAGTGTGGCTTTGATTCTTTCCATGTACTATAGTATCGTATATCATATATATGACATGTCATGTTGTCGATGTCATGTTGTCGAAGGAGAAACTTCCTAGTACCTGCGTGCATGTATTTAAAAGGAAAATTATTCATGTACGTACATAACCATAACCTATTTAACATCATGATCAGCTGAGAATATGATACTGATCTGTCCGGTGGAAAAACATCAGGGGTGGAAAGTGTTCCGATACGGTGGCGACGTGTCTTCATAGTGGAATGAAAGGTATCTGCAGGCACGTTAACACTTCACTGCTCTAAGTCAGTATTAAAATGAGAAGGAGTGTGTAAAAAATGTGGGAAAAGTGAATTGTACTTTGGAGGGAAGATAAGTCAAGCTTATATAGGCGTGTGTGAGAATAACCGCTTTCGTGAGATGTGGCGCCTGATCAGAAGGCAGTTAGAGGACACGTGTATAGTGTCTGATGTATAAATGCGTGCTTCAGGAAGGTTAGATGCACTGATATTGGTGTATTCCTTTAGATGATGCGCCTTGGTCCCAGGAACGTTATAGACACTGTGGGCCAAGACCCTTAGTATCATGTAAGATAAAATTTTGATACCATTTGTATATTTATTAACTAAAAAATAAATGATCTTTGTAATATAATATAAACGTAGTAATATAGATATTTTGAATAATATTTCATATACATAGTAATATATTACTACGAGTTTTGCTAGAAAACACATTAAGGTGTCTTTTAGCAAGTTGTTCTATGAACATTTATTAAAAGACACCAACTAATTTTTATGAAGGTGTCTTTTAACAAAATTATAACTAAAAAGTGGAAATCACACATTGAGGTGTGGGTTGCTAAAAGACACCTTCATGGGTGGCTTCTAGCAAAACCCTATTACTATATACACATATTAATCCATCTATAAAGTTAACTGAGGTGAGAAAAAACCCATTGTGTATTCGTTGATATATTTGTTTTTAGATATATTTTTATAGGGTCTTATTAACGAGTGCTCCTTGACACTCTTTAAGCATAATAAAATAAGCAATTATTTTTAAAAAAGTTGAACATTTCGATTTCCAATGTAATTAATACACACATTTTCATAAATATTTATCATTTATAGTTCTTAACTAGTACACCGGGGAGCACTAGTTAACATTTCTCATTTTTATATTATATGTGGCAACAACAATTGTTGAAAGAATTTTCTCTCATACGAGTATTCTAAAGAATCAAACTCAAAATTATAAGAGAGATAAATAATTAAATGATTGGTACAAGTTAGCAAATTGATACAAATTAACAAATATTTTGTAATAAAATTTACTAAATTAACCCAAAAATTATTAGTTTTAAATAATAAAGCTGCCATATTTTAGTTGAAAGGGCAAGAAACATTAGACATGAAGAGGTGAAGACAAAGAAAAAGACAACATATACACAAGAAAGATACGAACGAGATTATTAGATGCCATATTTTTTATGAATAGAATTAGATACCCTCTCATAATTATAATTAAATAATTTTGGTGAACAATAAGAATCACACTTGCAAATATATTTTTTTAGGTGACGGTGCAAATATTTTATACTTTATTAAAAATTTCCCTTATAAATCTAACCTTGCAAATGAGAGAGAGGCATAGTTGTCGTATCCCAATTTTTTATCTAAGATTTCACGTTCATACGCCATTTGACTCTGATTAGTTTTTGGCAGAGCGGTATTTTAAAATACCTTATTTTTGTTCCGATTCGGGCCCTCTTCTTATTCTTTTTTATTATTAGTCTTTTTTTTATTTCATTTTAGTCTTTATTTTATTTTATTATTATCTTTTATTTTATTTTTATTTTGTGTTTATTTTATTCTCTTTTTTAGTTTAGTTTATTTATCATTTTATTTTTATTAGTCAAAAGTCCAATGAGTCCACAAAAATATGTCAGCATCCAAAAATATTTCCTTCTTCTCTATGTCACATTTTTAGGGTCAACACCTTTTTTTTTTCTTTCTCACCAAGTTATTTCCTTTTCTTCTCATCCTTAATCCTATAAAATGAGAACATGCATCAGTAAACCAAAAGAGGACGGTGACACACAAACCTGCAACACAACAGATTAGGACACACAAAACCTGCAACAGAAAAACCAGCAAGAAAAGCAAATTGAAATTCTCTCCATCAAAAACCTAAACACAATTTTTCAAAAAAACATTTTTCTTTCAAAATGAAACCATTAAACCAGCAACAAAAATTCAAACCCTATCGAGATCAACCATTAACCGGAGAAGAAGGAGAGTCCGGCGGACTCTAGAGAGAAGGAGGGGGGAAATGTTTTAGAGAGAGGAAAAAAGAAAGAAAGAAAAGAAATGAAGGAAGAAGAGGGCTCTGTCTACGGTAGGAGACTTTGATAAGTCTCCTACCGTGCATCACCTTCTTTTTTTTGTTTTGGAAAAGTGTATCAGCTTTCAAAACCGTTAGATTGATAATAACATTGGATTATACTGTAGACCATATACACTTGATAATTTTTCATCTGCTTCCACTCAGTTGATTACATGAGACAACCACAGTATTGGACCTTCCACTACCTCCCATATCCCTGTTCACTCACCCTCTTGAATCTCATGCTCTATTTTCTTCACTGTAACAACACAATTCAGGATAGATCTATCACTCATGTAAAAACCTTTTTTTTTTTCCCTTCATCATATACTGTCAGTATCTATCCATTCTCCCTTTCCATATTCTCTCTCCTCTCAACCCAG
>Ga0228711_1002064_pt1 | contig 30531 bp, 15 predicted proteins | sample MedpolnodulmetaG_2_FD_177996 | JGI IMG/M metagenome (GOLD analysis project Ga0228711, IMG submission 177996) | Root nodule microbial communities from Medicago polymorpha collected in Santa Monica, California, United States - brown nodules | ecosystem: Host-associated > Plants > Roots > Nodule... | reverse complement strand
GTTTTTTTTTTTTTTGAAATCTGTATAGTAGTTGTTTCCATAAATATTTTTTTTTAAAACTTGATATACAATCCAAGATTCAACTAATTTGAGGGACCAATCCCACCGTCCACTTGCAGTGACCCATCTAAAGTCAGCAATTGACATTAGGGAAAATCAAACATGAGATCCTGAGAAAAATACACTTCAAGATTTTAAGCCAACAACTAGACCTACTCCAAATGAGTTGTTTCTATAAAAAAAAAATGAAGAGGGGTTGTTTTCCATAAATTATTTGAAGAGTTTATAAAATAAATTTATTGTAGACATATCATAAACTATATCTCTCAAAAAAGAAAAATCTTAAACTATACTTTGATAAGTTCATACAAAAATGTACTAACAACGATTAATAGCTGTATTCATTTTATATTTTATATTTCTTCTTATAAGTTTGAAACTCTCTCGCATACTATTAAGTTTGATATTTAAGACTCGAATATTGTTTCTTTAAACTCAATTATGCCTCGATGAAAATATGTACTATCAGAAAGAAAAGAAAAAAAAAAATAGTTTTAGTTGACAATTGTTCTTTTTATTAATTAGGTATCACTATTTTCTAACCCGATAAACTACATGAACTTCAGAATTCTACCTAAAAAATGTTAGAAACTCTTGCATTTTAGGATTTTCGAATTCAAGATTATCATTTACTTGAACTACATGAACCAGATAAACACATTTACGTAAAAAATGTTAGAAACTTCAGAATTCAAGATTAACCTCGGCTATCAGGATAATCAATCGAGACAAATGATAATCAATTGAGACAAGAAACGTATCTAACATTTTTTTTCGACAAAAATTTTATCTAATATTTACAAACGTAGTTGACAACATTTTAAGTGTTACGAAACTAAACCAGGCTATCTAGATAATCAATTGAGACAAAAAGTGAAGGAACTGTAAAAGTAAAAAGGTGTATTGAAATTGTGATTAATTGGAAAATTATCTCACCCTTAAACTTTGAATTATCATTATGATTCCATTTGTATTATGTATGTAAGCTTGTAACTCTGAACTAATCTTTGAGACAAAATTTGAGCAAAGCTTATTTCACACAGAGATACTAGTACATCCATATGTTCTACGAATTTACACAATTTAACACCCAAACAACAAAATAATACAATTTAAACCGAGACAAACAATTTATAAAGGATAAACAACATAATAAATCCCTCATAAAAAACAAAAAAAAAACATGATCAAGATTTAAGAACTAGTTTACATACAAGTTGGAGAATTACCACCAAGAGATTAAGATGATCATGATCTTCTTTTTCTTGATTTAGGATTATTTGATTTATGTGTTGAAGAAGCAGCAACTGGTTTACCAAACAAACCACAAAAACCACATGTTGAAACCTTAGGAGAAGGTGGGTCAATTGATGTTGGTGCAACGTTGACCGTTCGATATGGTCTTGCTCCAGCTGATCTGCTTCTCTCCAACGTGCCAGTTGATGCACTCTCTTGTTCTAGTTGATTTTGATTCAAGCCAGACAAGAATTTATCATCCCAAACTAATCCTGATGAACCTTGTCTCCTGAATGATGCTAATGATTTCTGCAGCTCAGCCATCTTTGTCTCTCTCTCTCTCTCTCTCTCTCTATGATATGGTTGAATATTTGAAGGAAAATTCTAAATTCCAACTAATTATTATATATATGATGATGTTATATACCTTTGATTATTAGAGAGATGATGTGGTTTGAGAAAATGACAAATTAAAATATATAAAGAAGAAAATCACTAGGGGAATCTAAATGCCGGTTTTGGTTAAATTATTTTTTTGGTTAGTTTTACTTTTTTGACTTAAAATGGAGATATTGAAGTAGGGACAAGTTTTGTGTTTACTAGTATGTTTTTTATTTTTTCACTTTTTTCTTGATTCTTATCTTTTGCAGTAATGATACAAATCTCATTAGCCGTCAAAGGAAAACAAAGATACAAATCTCATCATTGATGGGATTAACTAACAAGAATTAGGACTTTATGGAGATTCCTTGTATAGCCAAATACCTAACCTTTACTAACCAAGTTTTGAATTGAATTGAAAATGAACTTGTTTTTACTTTTGAAATATGCGTATGTTTGGACTTTTGAACAAATTTTATATTTGCCAAAGTTTTAAAACGTAGTTTTTAAATTCCAATTTTGTTTGTACAAAATAAAAAAGCACTTAACTTTCAAAGGTTCTACAACAACTATGTACCCAAAGTATTCGGTGTTCATTGACTATTTCTTGAGGAATCAGTCTATAGACTCAACTCAAACCATGTTTTCACATTGTTCCCTTCAACAGCTTTGAAAATTCCTTAGTTATTTAGTGTTAATTAGTTTTGAATGGTTGTGAAGTGTTGATTAGTTTTGACAAATGTATTATCAATTTTAATTGGTATGCTAATTAAAATTTATAGTTTTGGATTTGGTATCTTTTTAATAATAATTATGGTTGCAAGTTTAACAGAAAAAGGAATGAGAGAGAAGAATACCAACGAAGAGGAGAATACCAACGACCCAAGGTGATGTGCAATGTGCATGGTAAAAGTTATATTCATATACCTATAATAATCTATGTGTTGTGCCTTACCCAATAGCACCATCGGGTGCCTCCTCTAACAACCACGTTTTTCTCATAAAAAATGGAATGTTGATGTAACAAATGAACGCACACATTGTATGCATTTATCATTTATGATTTATGTACACATAAAGGGCTTGATTGTGAAATTTTCTAAATATCAAACATAAAACATTTTGAATAATGACGGTTACACTAAATTTAATAAAAGACCTCACTTCTCGATTAACTTTAGGCCTCTTCCTACATTAAATTACATCTGGTTACTGAAAAAGAATTTGATTTATTTCCATCATTCACCGATACTCAAATTCTTAAAAAGGTTTTCTTTTAAAATTCATAAACAATTAATGTACTGAGTTTAAATTTGTGTATCCCTAATAGTTACGATATGCATAGCAGCAACAACTGTATAAAAGCCAGGAAGATGACCGATTTACCATACAAAAAGTAGTGAGTAGTGGACTATTATAAGCAGCTTTATAGACAAAAAACAAATAGGCCAAAAATCACACACAAGATATCATGCAAATCAGTGATTAACTCTCTAGATTAAGTGTCCCCTAAAAAAAAAGACTCTAGATTAAGTGCCGTTGTCCAAATCAACATATTCAACTAACTACAGAAGATACCTCTTTCAGTCAAACACTGCTTATCTAAGAGTTCTTCACCTCTCTTAACCTCGCTCGAACAAAAACATATTCACCATCTAACCATAGCAATGATAGGGTCATCCAGCACACTAAAGGATGCTAGAAAGCACCTCAATTTTCAACCAAAAAAAAAAACGGCTGAAGCCAAAAAATTTCTCATCATCTTCAGCAAAAATATTAGTTTTCTGAATCATCAGCCATTTTAATCTCATGATTCAATTGTTGCAGGTATTGCCATCTCTCACTCAATCCATGGTCCTGTCTTTGAGAATTTCATGCAGAGGTTTGGGATCCTGGAAACCAACTGACGAGCTTTCACAATATGAACTTTCACCGGACTTTTTCTTCTCTTCTTTTATTTCTGCAAGAGTCTTGGGCCCTGAAAATGCATTGGATTTCTGAATAGATCTCTGTTGCTTCACAATTGGTTTCCTGGATTCTCTAGAAGAAGGAAAAGGCCGTTTAGCTGGTTTTTCTCTATAGTGCTTTCTTGGCCTACTTTGCTGGTAAGGCCTGAATAACCTTTGCTTGTTGGCAATTGAAAGATCTTCAACTTCTCTGATTGAACTAAATCCTACTTGTGATGTTAATCTTCTATTTTGCTGCTGACCAATGTCTTGCCTTTGATGCCTTTCCCGGTTTTGAATCATCAAAGAAGACGACTCATGTCTTCTTAAGAGACCTGTGTCAGGAGGACTATTGACCTCCCTGCGTCTTCTCAGATGGTGACGTAGATCTAAGTCAGAGTAGTCACAAGCAGCCATCTCAGAAGTGGACATTCGAATCCTTTTCCTGGAAAATATAGTATCTAAGACCATCTCTCTGGGATAACCACAAACTTTCCTTTCACTAGGACTAGTAAAATCCCTATCAAAACATCTGTAATCATCATATGTTTTCTGTTCATAAAGAATATCAGCGCCTGCGCACATGGCGTCGTAATCATTTGTGTTTTTAAATTCATACCCCAAGTATTGCTCATTCAGTTCATGGTCATCCATATCAAGCACTGGCAAATATTCAGAACCGCCCTCATAACCCAGGTTGTTCCCAGATTCATCGTGAACAAGAACATCAAATCCAGGGGAGGACCGTTCCTCAGGCTCTACTTGACTATTTTCTTGCTCCTCTGAACTCTGCTCAGTGCATGAAGGAGACATGTTATGAGCAAAGCCGTTGTCTAGTAATGGAGAGTTTGACCGAGTCACAGCAGCTTCTTTATAGTCCAAAGAAGAAATTTTGAAGCAATCACCTTGCTGTTTAACATTTTCGGGTAATGGTAGCTGAAGATCTTCCTTAGGCTGAGGTTTAATATCGGACAAAGCTTTTGGAGCAGATAAAGATTGGTTAAAATGTGTATCCCTTGGTGTGGATGATGCTACACTTGTTTTATTTCCCGATGCAGTTCCATTTTCTAAGTTGGGTTTATTAATGCTTCCATTGTCATTCTTCAAAGGCTTCACAGTGTCAATCTTCAAAGGTTTTGCAGAGTCATTCTTCAAAGGCTTCACAGTGTCAATCTTCAAAGGTTTTGCAGAGTCATTCTTTAAAGGCTTTGCAGAGTCATTCTTTAAAGGCTTTGCAGAGTCATTCTTCAAAGGCTTTGCAGTGTCATTCTTCAAAGGCTTTACAGTGTCATTCTTCAAAGGCTTTACTGTGAGCGAGCTATCATCAGGTCCATGCAAAAATGAGCATTTGCTACCTTTGTTGCAAAACCCATTGAAGAAAAAGTAACAGGGAACCATTGTCTTGTTTGCAGTTGCAGGTAATGAAGATTGTGTAGGTTCAGATGGCACTCCAGTGTGTCCATCCACAGGCTGACAAAATTACAAAAATTAGATGAAAGTGACGAGGTAACAGCTGAGCAGATAGATTAATACTAAACAGGAGCAAATAAAAAAATGAATATGAAATTTGGAAGGGGAGTAGGGAAAGATAACAGTAATAACAGAAGAATTTTATAGTATATTAATAAAGCAGTGAATTCAATGTGCCTGTTCATTAATTTGATATTTTTAATCATCAAATCTATTCATCCAAGAAATCAATTAAGGAACCAAAATCATCAAAACACTTGCAAGGTAAGACCAGATGCAAACAATATATAAAATTATACAAGATGCTTTTTTGTCCAATTGTCGACTCAGGGGGACAATGGGTCTCAAGACATTTAGAATATTGTGCAACTCATTATATTAAACATGAAGATGCTGTATAATTTTGTGTATTCCAACTTGATATTTTAAGAAACACAACAATCTACAATGTGTGTTCAAAGAACCAAAAAATTATATTTATTCCATTGACAAGGAAGTACATGCACAAATAATGCATCAAATGTATCTTTTATCTGAAATCTTGCACCATCGCCACCAACTTACAGAACAAAAATTTACAAGAGACAGATTAAGCAAGACACTTTTTCCATTACACAGGTCCACTATAGGTAAAATTCAAGTTGGAAAATGCAGCTCGGCCATTTAAACATGAAGACCTTAACTTCGATACTTTAAGAAACATTACAAATATGAGGACTAAGGGCCAATTTTTTTACTGCTATACAATACATCAAAATGCCATTAACCTAACACATCGAACCACAAAAACCTAACCTAACCACGCAAATTAAGTTGAAAAGATTATAGCATTTTCAAGCATTCAAACCCACATACGGGAAAAAAGTACCAACCGAGAAGTGGAAATGCAGGGCACAAAGGTAATGAAAAACTCACAGGGTGTCTAAAAGCACAAGTTGGATTAAGACAATTCCCAGATAACCAATACCAACAATCCCTCGGGTTAAGCCTCGCAATCTCATGGTGCCTATACTCACATTCTACACCCTGCAAACAAAAAAATAAATAGAGGAGCGTTAATGCGTCAAATCACGAGTTATTATAACGATTAAAAACAAAAACAGAATTTTTATAAGTTTCAGAACAGTGTGCATTATATGAAAATGTAACCTAACTGAAAACGGAAACAAAAGCTACGTTTAGGAGAATCGAAAATGTGGTTAGAGAAAATGCAATACGAAATAGAAAAAGAAAAGAAAATATATGAATTGAATTCGCGATTGCGAAGGGAAAGAAGATTGAACCTTCTTGCAAGTGAGGGGTGAAGCCAAGAAATAAACGCAATCGGTGTTACGCTTTTGAAAATCTTCGTCCATGAGAGAGGATTCGAAGAAAGAAGAAGAAGCGATCAAGATTAAGATTTCAACGATCTTACACTAACATTACGATTATGGCATTGTTGAAAGCGAAAATGAGAGAATGAACCATTTCTGTTCATTTTATTTTTTTTTTGGACGGAAAGAATTCAATTATTTTTTAAAACTTTTTTTTTCCAAGTAGTCTAGTGGCTCGAATTCAAATTTTTTAAGGTGAATAAGTGAGGTGTCCGAGGTTCGAACTCCAAGCCTGCATATAACAATGCATGTCCCTGCCAACTGAGCTATGCTCACGGAAACTTATTTTTTAAAACTTTATACAAATAAAAACTCAACAACGTTTAGATAAGATGATAAAGACTCTTTTCATGTTGTTTAATCAAATATTTTGGCTCGAATCTAACTCTGAAATGAAGTTGTACTAGATGGATACCTTATTCATAAAATAAAATAAAAACTTTATATCTATGAAAATAGGTTAAAAGAATGAGAAATGGGACTAAGAATTCACGTTTCCATGGAAAAAAAATGGAGTTGTGGAAACTTCCTCCCAATTCCCAAATAATAAAATTTTTGCATTTTTAACTTTAATCATAACTATGCTCATTTTTTTTTTTACAAGTAACTATGCTCATTTTTAAGTGTAGCATTTGGGTGACATTATGGTTGGTGACATTGACCAACCACAATATCACATGTAACTTTCTTCTTTTTCTTTCACAAGATTTTTTTGTTGTTGTGTACACTTGTAGCATTGTGGTCGGTAATGTCACCAACCACGACGTCACCCAAGTATTATCCCATTTTTTAACTCAACTTTTCAAGTTTTTGAGACACGTGTAGTTTTTTAAAATAACAAAAGGAAAAGAAACTCTGCAAAAAATTAGACAGAGGAGGGTTTTGCTTTGTTTTATATCACTTTTACTTCCAAGTCCATATCCCTATTTTCTGTTCCGATGGAGCTTTCACCGTATAAATTCCCAGGATGTACATGAATCGCACCATCAGTCTTTACTTGCAGTCACAATCGTCCCCGATTAAAATTCTAGCTTTCTTACAATCCAATTTACCGTTTGTTTTTCATGTTTAATTTAAGATAAAGCAAAAGTAAAGATATGAATCGACCGTTATTCATTTTAAAGTATGGATTTCTAACACTGAGGTACTAAAAAAAAACATGAATTGGTCACCACATAATATTATATTTGAAATCGGTGAAAATTTGAGAAAATTGAAGGAAGACTACCAAATTACAAAGGATGTAAACTAAAGTGACCAAAATTGCAAAAAAAAAACGAAAAAGAAAAAGTGAGACTAAAACCGCAAAATCACCTTAGTTGAAGGCTAAAAGTATTGTTAAGCCTTGAATGAAGACATTACACCATCCAAAGTGTTACTGTGTTCTGTATATCAGATAGACCTCTCTTTTTGAAGAGACGACCATTTAAATTAATTTATTCGAAAATAACTGCTCAAATTTATAAGAATAATATGATATTTTGTAAAACTTCTACTTTATTTTTGAATTAAAAACAGCTTTCTAATGTTTTTACTTCCGTCAAAAGAAAAAGTTGTTCAAGATAGAACTTGCGCAATTGTTGTAAATTTTCTGAAAATTTGTTTAATCAAAACATTTATCTCACTTTAAAAAAGCACATAATCAGACCCTAAACTTTTGAAAGACACAAGTGAGTGGGAGAAGGTTACCCCCACGAAATGCCTTTTATTGACATCCACGCTACAAAATTTTAAAGATTGGGACATACAAATGAATAATTATCTATTCTCTGTCATTCTAGATTTATTTCATGTTGGAATTTTCAGCTGTATCTAACTGTTTTTTTCTTCCAAAAAGGCGAAAGCCACTTTGTCAATCCGTTTGTGCTTGACATGCACGCTTCAAATGTTAGAAACAAAAAATTCTCAAAATTTGTAAACCATTTGTTCAGTGTACCCTGCTTCTTTGAGTATGCCAGATACCTGCAGCAAATCGACCAGATGTGTATCATTACAAAGATCAAAGAAATAAAATCAGACCCAACACACAATTAATTTCATACCTCTCCTTGTGTCCAATCCTTGGCCTTTTCACCAGATATATGTTGCATCATTCCAGGGGGACCACACACCTGAAATACAGGTGAAATAAGGTTGAGCTTATGCAATAATAGTGTTTAGCATAATGATGAAGCTTTGAAACAACAACCATCACAATTCATTCCCTTATAAACCTCACCAGCACAAGATGATAAACATTGACATAAAATAAAATGAAAAGCATAAGCATCTCGATACAAATCAAAATTATTTGCATCAACCTTCAGAAGTTTTAGTTGTGAATAATGATGGTTGGGTGTGATGGACCATAATTTATCATGGAAGGAGTGCTCAATATTTCAAGAAGTTTCAAGTACAAATCTCAGTCTCAATTCTGAACTCAATAGCCCAAGATGATAAACATTGACATAAAATAACATGAAAAGCACAAGCCTCTCAATACAAATCAAAGTTATTTGCATAACCCTTCAAAAGTCTTGGTTTTGAATAATAATGGTCGGGTGTGATGCACCATAATTTATCATGGATGGAGCTCTTGATATTTAAAGAAGTTTCAAGTACAAAACCGAGTCTCAACTCTGAACTCAATAGCTTAAGAGCCTTGATTCAAGTAGCAACGAATCCCATTTGGGACACTACTTGAACCTGAGTTTTACTGAGGTCACATTACTACTACTTTAATTTACGCTCACCTCCCGGCATACAATAAAATAAAAAATCTGGATGTAACACATTATTTTCTCTAGGGAAGAAAACTTTATTTAATTCACATGTACTTTGTCCAAAAAAAAAATCATATATACTTGCACATTTGCTTTTGATTAAATGCAACTATCCAACTTAACAATGCGTAGGAGTTACCAAAACAACATGTTCTGGAAGTGCTATATTAAACATCATGTGGGTGATTTTAGCCATTAGACAAATATACATACTTAATATTCTTCAAGGAAAAAGAAAACATTTAATTTCCTTGGAGGCTCAAATTGTTCGAATTTATTAGAAGAGTTATGTTTATGGTACATAGTTTTTACACGAAAAGAAAAACTTACAAGAACAAGAGTATCATCACTAGGAGCAGGTAATCCTTTAACAACCATATCCTTCGATATGTAACCTGCACCTCCTTTCCAAGTTTTTGTTGGATTGTCTACAGTGTAGAATACCTGCAAGTTTTTGTTTAAAAAATAATTAATTTACTCAATAATAACAGATTGACTAACCATAATACCTTTTCTAAACAAGATTTTTACCTTTAAGTTTGGGTGACTTTTTGCTAAAATGTCAAGTTTCTGTTGAAGCAGTATGTCGTCTGGGGAGACGTTAGCATAAATCAATGATATCTGTATATGTTCAAGGCTGCTATCAGATTTGATATTCTTATGCATATCACAAAGCAATTAATCACACTTCATATGCGTAAACAACATGCCCTAGTGCATTTCCAGAAAAACAAATCAAGCTTCACAAAGTGTTTCAATCAATTAAAAATAATGAATTCATAACTTATTCATATCATTACATAATTAAGAAAAAAGAAAGACAAGCTAATATAATGGTACATATTGGGGGATGTAATGTAGAGGTTTGCAACCTACCTGAGTTTTGTCATCGGAATTCTTCAATATAGCTTCAATTACTTGAAGCATAGGAGTAATTCCTGAGCCACCGGCAATCTGCATGATGAAGTTAATGTATTCATATCATTATATTATAGATCCTAAATCTTAAAGAAAAGCGTAATGAGATGGTGTTTATGATGTTAAAGCATTCACATTATTAATGAATGAAATACATATAAACCAACAAAGTGAGGGGCATAAGTGCATATGCATAGCAGGGATTAGTGCATGCATTTCAAACATACTTTTGGGGAAGTAACAAATTCTTCATTTTCCTTTTCGATTTTAAATGCATGCTTTTAACTCTAGGATACCAAACAAGCTTAATTTACTTGTTGATGGATATGCAAATATGCTTACCATGCCAATATTCTTCTTCATATTAGGAGTATATTTGAACTTTTCTATGGGCCTGAAAGAAACAATGGCTTCATTATAGAAAATATAAGCATGAAAAGTATTGTTCTGATCTTGAGCTGTTATTTGCGAATGACATACCCTTTCACTTCGACCACGTCACCTGGTTTTAAGCTTGCAAAATGCTGGCTCATTTTTCCTTCGGGATACACCTGCAATAATTTGAAAAGTAAATCGCCAAAGTGTCACTTTAAAATGGGCCTGCTAGATGATAGTAAAGATAAGAGAAGCAATGCCCCTGCAAATGGTGACATACCTTGATTAACAAATCAAAATATCCCTTGGATTCTGTATCTGATATAGGAGTATACCTGAGGATTCAGACACAAACACCCTCCCAAGTCAATCTCCATCAAACATCAACAATAAGCATTAAATTACAACAATCTAAAGCATGAACTTGACATTGAGTGGACATTTTTTCCATCATATTTTGACCATTAAGATAAAGAATAAAGGGGAGTTGAAATATTTCAGATTAGTTATGGGAGTTGGTCTGGCTATGAGGGATATAAAATACAAAAAACGGGAGAATGATGGATAGATGGATTCTTTTTGTACATCTGATAGTTGTTATGAAATGTTAATCCTTTATGGAGGGAAAAGAATAGGAGAAAAGTATATTCTCCATTTCTGTTCGGTTTTCAATAACACAATTATATTCTGTTGATTCTTTCTATCTTTTTTCATTACAACTTCTCGAGGTTTCTAAACTAACCTTCCCAGGATCACACCCTCTGCCTCCAACAAAAGTTATAATAATAATAATAATAATATTAATATCAAATCCTTCAGTTGTATGCATAGACTTGGCCAAATACACATGGTATATTACATAGGTTTTCTGATGCATCAAGGGGAAGCTTTGTATTTAAAGCAATTCCCAGGATTTACCAATCTTCTACTTCAGAAGTATCTAGACCAACATATTTTGTTACATTTGATAGAACTAGAATGTAATTTGGGAGTATCACTTTTTCAAGTGATTTTACAATGCTAGGTATACTTATAATTGTTAAAATAATAATTTTACTACCCAATACTACATCCAAAATAACACCATGATGTCATCATAAAATTTTAAAACTGTAGGTTTAAGGGCAAGTTCCCGACTAATCCAATACTTCTTTGTATGGAAGGTAATTATATTGGACCGTTAAATCATGTCCGCAGAGGCATAAGCTAAACCTTTCATCGGTATTATAACACCACTAAATGTTGTCCGCAAAGGCAAAAGCGTACTATGATATATAATGCATAAATCACCGTACAATTGTCTAAATTGTACCTGCTAGTAAGGAAAAAAATTGGTGTCATGCTCCTAAAGATTAATGGAAAGGTACGAGTAGGACAAAAGTTTCACATGAAGAACACAACAATATTTCAAGCTAATAGTTCTACTGTAGTTCTTGTGAGGTCAGAAATGTCACTTATTTTAAAGGGAACCAGAAAAGAAATACAGGAAGGAAGGAGTAAGTAACATGAAAAAGAAAAAAGCAAAGTCAAATGTACAAAAGAAACGGAAAATGCCAAGACTGTCTTTTAAGTTAGAAAATAAAGTATATGATGCTCCCTAATCTGCGCTTAGTTTCAAAGACATGCACTGTCAGTGTAAATTAATTGTACACTTAACCATAGTTCGAAGGATTTTCAGTCCTTTGCTCAAACCACTATTCTACCACACCATCATACTCCTTTAAGTATATATTAAAATTGTTTCAATGAAGTGGAAAAATGGTTTGTTCTTATTGGCTGTCAGCATAAAATAAATTTACACTGACAATGCATGCCCCTTGAGCTTTGATTTAGTTTACCGCAAAACAAATTTCTAAGAATAACATAAGTGGGCAAAGTAGCACCTAGAGAGAATGATTTCCATAGACATTTCTTAGAGGCAGTTGGTAAAGAGAAAATTAGCTAGATAAATAAAGGATGGAGGGAATCATTGTGTACATTTGATTTTGATGGTCGTAAAAGGATAAATTCTTTGTGGGAAAACCCTTGGGTTGAATTAAATCCATTTTCTGTTGAGTTTTCAATAATAAATATCTATTCTTTTGATTCTTTCTCTCTACTTTTCATTTGATTTTCCCTTGTTCCGAAAAACATTCAGCACCAACAACGCCGAAAATTCAAAAACTTAAAATTAAAAAATGAAGATTTTTAGACTGAATACAGCCCTTATGTAACAGGATCAGGTGCCAGAATAAAAGAAGATCTGAAGATAAAGTAAACTCATTGTATCAACAGGAAACTTACGGACGTATGACATATTTTGGTTTTTCTTCAGCATCTTGTCCGAACGGAGCCCTGCAATTGTACAGAAACTTTCAGTCTAAGTAGCAGTGAAACCCACAAACACACACACACCAATAGCAAAACAATATGAACTGTGAACAATCTACCACACACCTTGTAAGAATGCAAGAAGCAACATCCAGACCCAACTTCTTAGTGGGATCAAACGAAAACCTGGGGTATAGACGTACAGTTACAGAGTTTGAAATACAATTATATAAATACAAAATGAATCCTGTTAAGGCATTTTCACACATGAAATTAAAAATAGTGTTCAGTTAGCTATATAATAATGAATATGTGTAGCATATACTATGATAAGCATTTCAATTCCCCGGACAACCGATCTTTTTACAGAGGCCACTGCATCAGGGTAATAAATAATTTTTCTCTTAATTAAACAACTTTGCATCAGGCTGCACCATAAAACATCTGCAGAGGATCCATTTTGGTCTCCCTCTATCTCTAATTCTGTCCATATTGTCTACAAATCTTATCAATGTTTCTGTGGGTCTTCTCCACAGATGCCCAAACCACCTACGACAATAATTTTTGCTACAGTACGAGCTACCCCAACTTTCTTTTCAACGATTCAATTCCTAATCCTACCTTGTCTTGTGTAAACACACATATATCATGACAGTCTCATATCTGCCACATTGAGCTTACAATCACTTTAGTTCTTCTTCGGTCCCATGCAACATTGCAAGTCTTATATCTATACGGTAAAATTTCTTTTTAGACTTGAATGGTATATTTTTATCACAAATCACATCTTAACATTTCTCCATTTCATCCACCCTACTTGGATCACACAGTTTACATCTCATTCAATCTCCGCATTATTATTAAGCATTAATTAATACAAAGAAGATATTTATAAGCAAATTAAGGAGTCTTCATGAAATTAAGATTATATATGTTTAGCTTACCTGCTTCTCTCATGGAAGCTCATGCCCAACGTTGTTTTAATGATATACCACAGTTAGTTAGGAACTAAAAATATTTTGAGAGATTTAAGATATTTTTGGTCCTTCAAAGTCTAGAAATATTATCATTCAGTCCCCCATTTTTAAAATTTTACAAACTAGTATTTCATAAAAAAGATATTTTCCAAAAGGAATCTTCGTTAGTTCTCCATTTCTATGTGATGATTATAATTTTTATGTGGAGTATCATTTCATTAGTTGATAATGTGAAATATTGCATTGCAATGTTATGAGGGGATAAAACATAGTTTGATCAATATTATGCTTACTAAAGCATCAATATAGCTCCAAAAGGCACCAAACAATATTATTTATTCAAGAACTGTGTATTGATTATCGAGAAGAAATCATAGTGAAATGGTTAGAGTTGTTTCCAAGTGACTAAGAGGTCACACAGTTAAGTTGTGGAATCAAACTCTTACAAATGCAAGGCAAGACTACTTATATTATGAATCCACGATGGGGCCAATCCTTCCCTAGACACTGTCATGATAAAAGGGCTTAGTAATGCCAGTTGCCCAGGTTTGTCCTTTTTACTGATTATTGTTAAGATTCAAGAACCCTCCAAAGCATGTAGCTTGGATTTTAAGCAGGATTAGAATTAATAGTTAATACAAACCCGCTATTCGTTCCGTTTGAGTAATATCACATTAACAATTTAAAAGACATGGCAACAAAGTATTTGAGATACATCCAAATTAATGATTTGTCCAAAAGGATAGGATATATACCTGTATAAGTGGGTATCATGACTGACCCTGGCAGTGTCTTGCAGCTTAAATTCAACCCATTTGTCAGGAATCAGAGCTGAAAACAAAAAATGCAAAGCTATAGAGGGACAGAAATGTCTTTACAACAATAAAAAAAATTGACCGGAACTCACCGATATTTTTAGCTTTAATATCCTCATCTCCAATTTGATCTGAGTGAACCTACAAAAACAAATACAAATGAGCACAAATTTGATTTTGATTAACAAGTTCATCACATTAATGTAAATGACAAAAAAGTGAGCATTTACCAGATTGGGAGAGGAAGAGTAGTAGAGGTAAGAGAATCCGCCGGAAATGGCGGCGATAGCGGTGAAGGGTAGGTGGAAATTGGAACGGGAGGATTTGGATTGGGGAGCGAATCCGATCGGAGTGGACCTTGCAACTCTCCTTAAGAAAGCCGCCATGTCGAATCTGAAATGGTGAAAGAAGTAAGCAACAGAAACAGATTCTAGAACGAGACAACAAAGGGTTTAACAAGTTATCACTAAACTAAACGTTGCCCTTCGTCTCAAACACAATTTTATTTAAACTATTTTTTAGAGTTTTAATTTAATAGCAGTTAATTTTTTGTTAGAGATTAACTCACAGCCCCGAATCAAAAACATCACGAATGGCAAAAAAAATTTAAAAAATTGTAACATGATTTTAAAATTTTCTTATCTATGTGTGTCGATTTCAGCAAACATATGTAAATATATTTTTTTTTTTAAGTTGGATGAAATTAAATATTATGGATCTCGAATTATTATGGATCTTTGACCATATGTTGAAGAGTTTAGTCTAATTTCTATAATTTGGATTTGGTTTGTTAACCTTTATTATTTTTTATAAGGCCTATATATAGCAAGTATTTGATTATCTTTATCACTAGTCCCATTAGAACTGGCTTTGAAAATGCATGAATCTTTTGATTGTATTATTGCTAATCTGGCATTTGATTAATGAAGTTTATTTTACCATAAAAAAAAATTTACTCGAGTTTTAATTCTTGTCGTTTTATTACTGACACTTAATTGATCACGCAATCACTAAATTAAAGTGTATTTTTTTTGTTGGTAGTTAGACGAGATGACTGTATCTTTAAAACCTCACACTTAATTAGAGAAGTCGAGGTTCAAACCATGTGCGCAATGTCCAACCTAATAATTTCAACATTTTTATCTGTTAGGTTAGGAATTCTGGACAAATTAGTGTGATTTAATATGCATTATACCTGATACTGTCTAATTTGAATTATTGTAATTCCTTCTTCTTTTTTGGTGAAAGATGTTATTATAATATCTAGAATGGAAATCCATTTTAGTCCTTATTGTAAATGAATAAACTTATGCATGGAACAAAAATACCAGTGACAATCAATGACCAAACATATGAAGCAGCAACAACAACAGAAATACAATGTAAAACAAAAGTCGAACCAAAGAAGAAGAAAAAGTGTACATAGTACAACAAAGCAACACATTGTTATTTGTTTACCTAATTTTGTCTAAATTTAACCTACACCCGAGAAGAGAACATATCTCTAATTCACTATCAACGAGTTCTTTACAAAGAGATACATGGCCTTTATTTGTGATCTATTTTTCCCGATTTAGAAGCATAATTTTAGAATGGAAACTCATTTTAACCCCTACAAAAATGATAAGATCCTTTTTTAAGTAATTCGTTACATGAAGTGTATATGCATAATGATATTTATATTTTTTCTTTCTTTTTTTTTTTACTTATTCTTACTAATTAAATAATATTTCTAATTTATTATATGAAAATTTGTTTATTTGATTGTTACAAAATGTATTTTATATTTTTGTTCAATTTGTTTATGTTTTTGTAATTTTTCATTGATTGTAATGAAATGATTATTTTTAGTTATCTTTATCCTATCCAAGTATGGCTTAAGAACATTTAATGTCATTTTATGAATATACATACAAGAAAAAAATTGATTCTCAAGATTTAGGAATAGAATCGTCGGAATAATGTTTTTGAAATGGAATCGTTATATGGAGAGGACATAGGAGGCTGAGCGGTTGGAGAAAGTGGGAGTTGAAGGAGGTCTTTTGAGAAATAAAAGATACATGTGTGATAGGATAAAAATAACAAAGGTGAACAAGATAGGATTAGATATGAGTTTAACTTATATTTTTTCATTGGTGCACCAAACAACGGATTAACTCAGGATATAATAATTTTATCATATTTTATCTCCTTGTGTACACCAAATGAACCCTTATGTCATTTTATAAATATACATATTTTCTTTCTTCTTTTCTCCCTTTTCACTTTATTCTTTCCTCCATCAACCAAAGAAAGAATAAAGAAGGTAGGGACAATGTTGTCAAGGTTTATTTTTCTTGCGAACGACTTTTACTTTTTTTAAAGACTACATTGAATCTTGAGAATTTTCTCAAGGACTAAAATAGATCTTCACTCTTTTCTTTATCTTCAGAAAAATGGATCTATACTCTAATATTTATTGATTTGAATATTAATCTCTAATATTTCTTTTTTAAGTTTTTTTTTTTTTGGAATTTCATTTTTAAAGAAATAAAATTAGATGGATTAAAATGCAAAACTAATTTTATTTTTAAGTTTCAAATCTAAAATTCTTCGATTGATAAGTTATACATATATCATTGTTCGGAAAAAGGTTAAACATAACAAGTTTATGTTGTTTGTGTATGTATCTAAAGGTAGAAAACTGTTTTGGCAGGGGCCAACAATAATATCTAGAATAAGTATGAGGCTGAGGACAAGAATCTTAGTGATAATCTTATAAACAATGTTGCAAAGGCTGATCGGTCTAAAGTCTCTGTAAGTTTTGGGGGGTTCACCCATGGGGATGAGAGCAATAAGAGTATTAGAGAGGGCCGAGTCGAAATAACCTGTTTGAAAGGCTCTTTTGACTAGGGGTGTTCAAAACCGCAAACCGAAACTGCAAAAAACCGCATTTGGTTCGGATGTAATCAGATCATTTTCTTACTCAATCGCATGGTTTGGTTTGGTTTGTGGTTTTCATTTTACCAACCGAACAAAACGGAACCAAACCGCAACATGAGAAAATTATTAATTAAACATATGTGACCTAGACAAATACTCATATAAACTCAATGTAAATTTTTAGAAAATGATATATTTTTTCTCTTGTTAAGTTCATTCTCTTCTTTTTATTTCAAAAACGTATTTATGTGCTACTTGAACTTTTAGAAAAGGATAAAATTATAGTCATTTCCATTTCTTACAAAATAGAATTAGTTCTTGTTCACATTTTTAACTTGGTCTATGTTGTTGAAAACATTGTAAAATGAAAATTAAATTGTAATGTTTGATGAAGTTTAAAACATTGTTGAAAATATGTTGTGTTTCATCTTTTTAACTTGATTTTAATGTTGAAAATAAAAAATTATATTGTATCGAAAAAACCGCACTAACCGATCCAACCCAAACCGCATTGGTTTGGTTTGATTCAGATTTTATTTTTAAAGTCAACCGAACCAAACCGCATGCTTTTTTATCTCGCGGTTCGGATGACTTTTACGCTCAAAACCAAACCAAACCGCACCGCGAGCACCCCTACTTTTGACCATTTAAAAATGTCTTCTACTATATGCCACTGCTTTGGTGATGAGTTTCGAGATATTGTAGAGAAATACCGACATGTAAATAATTAGTAATTAATCGTAACAACTAATTAATAACAAGATTAATGGTTAATTTTAGGAGTAACTTTAATCACTTACTCTTAGAGCCAATAAACACCTTCATTAAATTATACATGCATTTATTTTATATATAATTTAAAAGGTTATTAGTAAAAAAATTAATATCTTACTTTTTAAGATGGTAAGATTACTATTGTTTACAAAATATTGAAGCTGATGACGTTAAACAAGTATGAAGCTGATGGTAATATCTTAATTTCAGTGTTTTTTTAGGGAGCTTAATATATATATTTTTTTTGTTCAACAGGGAGCTTAATTACAGTGTTGTTTTGTCTTGTTTCATTTTCTTTTAGTCAGTTATGGTTTAACTAGTTCAATTTTCACGAATACTAATTTGGGTGGGATAACTTAGTTTTTTTAAAAAAAATATTTTATATGAATAATAACTAAATTTCTCAGACATCTTTGAGATTCGAACATCAACCTACGAGTAGTATTTAATCGAGTTGAAACCTTTTTTTATAGTAAGTTCTTTTTATCAAGTTGTGGTTTCTTGTGTGCTAGTATCATCAAATTGAGCAATGACACAAGATTGATGGGTGGGGTTGTATTATTTGGAGTGTATCCAATGATCCAAGATATTGTTCGAGAGGGTGTCTAATTATATTATTCCGAGTATATCCAATGGTCTGCAGGTAGATGATGACCCAATGCCAGTGCCCAGTGTATTATAGACACGATGACTTATTTGGATGTCAATTCACTCACAATCCTAGTACACATCCTTCTCATGATGGAGAGTATTTCCTTCACCCTATAACTAGAAGTTTCATGCAAACATTATTGAATTGAATCATTCAAAACAATAATCAAATTCTCAAGCTTAAAGTCATGTGGGTTGGCAAGGCTTGGCTTAGGTGACTTGTCTCAATAATTTGAAGGTTAAGCTTAAACTTAGACACAAAATGAATTTAAAGGACTTCAAGTTCCTAACATCACTTTTTTTTTGTTGAAACATTTTAACTGTAAAATTTAAAATTACTCATTCCAAATAAAACAATTTGCAATTGTAAAGTACGTTGGAAGCACTAACAATATAATAAGATTCACAAATCACTAATATAACTATAATTTAAAATTTATTAAATCTTAAATGAACCAATTTAGTTTATTATTCAATCACACAGATTTTTTTTTTGGAGTGAAACACACAGATATTTATTAGTGATGATAGTTAACAAATATATAGTAATGCCAAGTGGGGACAACCACTGAGCACAAGACAAACAATCCTTCCATTCTTTAATTTTTTACAAACAAAGGTTATTTCATAGGCTAGTGCACATGAAACAGAAAACTAAGGAAAGAAACAAAATGGTATCTAATAATTCAGTGAGACAAACAAACAAACCACAGTGACATCACATATCACAAGTAGCCGAAGGTAATAATAAGTTAACAATAATTTTATGGACGGACCAATGGACCATTATATCATTCACCATCTTCTGAAAGATATATAATGGTAATTCCTTGACCCTTAGAGATAATTAATAATTAACATTTAGCAAATAATTAAGAACTAATACTGTCAAATTGAGAAGGCTAGACAGCAACCCTCCAAAGAACATAGATGACAATTATGTTAAGGTCTTGACAGTATTGGAGGACCACTTTGCTACTTACATACCTTTCTGCATCTTAGGTGCCACATTATAGTAAAGGTGAAATATTATATATTTTTTATTATGAAGCACAACACGGTGGATTGAAGACATGTTCGACATATGACACTCAACATGTGTCAGTATCCGACACTAACACGATACAATTTCTCCTATTTTTTAAAAATGATTATCAGTGTTTACGTGCCATTGTTAATGTTGTGTCCGATGTAAGTGTCTCTGTAAGGGTTTGATAGGTTAGTATCACTGTTTTGTTTGTTGCTATCTAACATTCTTTGGGGTTATTTGAACTTTTATTGCTCTTTAGTCAGAGATCCTGTTGTGGGGAATCTGGCACAGAAACTGATGTCAGCTAGTGTACTACTTTCTTCACGGTTCACCGGAAGCATATCACTCAAACCCATCCAATCCCCATCAACAGTTCTGGATTTTAGTGAATCAGTAACAAAACTTTCATGTGCACCTGTTAACTTTCCACTGGTGGAGATTACTAGATTGCTGGAAACAAAGAACATATATAGATAGATATTCAAGAATCATTCATGAAAAAGAATCTTAACACCTGATTGCTAGAGATGCTAGAAAGAGGCATGTTGATGTCCATACAGACGCTGAATCATCCTCAATTTCTGACTGCTGTTGCCTTTAGAAACAGAACTCAGACTCAATACAGAACAAGATCATCAAATTCAAGTATATCTTCAGTTTTTCTTACTGATGAGAGTGGAAACTATGAGGAACCAGACAATGGTACTTCCCTGATGAGAGGTCACATACCTTCTACATCATGCATCAAGCTAAGCCAACAAAATACTATTGGTGTTATAGGAGGAGTATCAGTTCTATCAACTCTTGTTTTCTTGGAAAAGCTAGCTTGTTGGAGTTCAAGAAACGGTAAAGAATGTCCACCTTTTGTTGTCTGCAGTGATCCTGTGTTAAGCAAGGCACTTTCATTACGCGGTTCTTTTCCTTCTTCAAGAACCAGAATAGATCACATCAAATTGAATCAGGAGCTGATGATTCAGAATTTGCGGCACAAGATAAACGTTCTTCAGCAATCCGGAGCTCGCGGTCTGGCCTTGCCTTGTCATCTGTCACATGCTTGGCACAGAGAAATTTCAAAGGATAGTTCTCTACCTTTTCTTCATGTTGGTGACTGTGTTGCCATGGAACTCAAGAATGCTAAGATGAAGCCGATTCATGCCACAAGTACCGTGCGGATTGGACTGCTCACTACAGATTCATCCTTTGTAGTTTGTTATTACAAGGAAAAGCTTCAAAGTCAGGGTTTTGAAGTAGTGTTGGTAGACAAAGCGACTGAGGAACATATACTAGTTCCTGCTGTCGATGCTTTGCAGAGAAAAGACATTGAAGGTGCAAGGAATTTGCTGAGAATTGCAATCCATGTTCTTTTGGTGAGGGGAGTGAATGTGGTGATTCTGGCATCCGATGATTTGTTAGGGATTCTTCCTCACAATGATCCTCTTCTTAAGAAATGTATAGATCCTATGGATGCTTTGGCTAGGTCAATTATAAATTGGGCAGAAACAACAACAAAGGTACCTGGGATATTTTAGTTTTCATTTTTTCTATTTCTCTCCAAAATCTTGGCATTATCATTGGAGCATTTATGTAAAAAAAAGCAGCTCCATGTGAATGGACTCAAATACTTTCCAATACAGCTATCTCTCAATTCCTCTCTTTCTCTCCATCATCTATCCATCCTCAAACTCGGATCATCTGCAGCTGGCTTTATGGTGCATCCAACTGCTGTAAGATTGAGAGAGTGAAAAATTATTTTAATGGTGTAACCTGTCTATGGTTATTCTATATGAAAGTGTTGCAGATTTAAGGATTGGTTTTATTTATGTTAACTTCTGTGTTTTCCTGTTAGGTAGTTAGGGTGGTTATCCACCTCTTCACTCTTGTATATGTATATTCACTTTTCCATTCATTCAATGAAGTAATAAGAATTATTTAAATTGACAAACTGGCCGCTGCAAGCAATGTCTTAGTCACTCCTCCTATGAATGGCAACAATTATGAATCCTGAAGCAGATTAACAAAACACACAATCCTTACCAAGAAGTTGAAATTCATTAGAAGATGACCCTCTCTTAACTCTTTGATGCTTGGAAAAGGTGTAACAGACATTTTGTGGATATTTGGAACCATTGCACCGAAAAATCGCAGAGCACTGTGCACACAGAAAGTGCCTATGATCTTTGGCATAATCTGAAAGATAATTTTTCAAATTTGATGTCAGCTATTTTACAAGAATTACATTCTTTTCTCCAAGGTGAGAAAAATGTAAACAAGTACTTCAATCAGTTGAAGGTTATTTGGGAATATCTCGAAACAATAAGGTCTCTTAACATACCACCCTCATGACATAAGGTCTGAATATGTGTTTATAAGCGGGGGTAGTTCTTAGCTGGTTTTATAAGGTTGGGGAATTTTTTTAACAAGGACGACGCTGTGGAAGGACATCGAATGGCTCTCAAGTCATTTTCGTATTAGGTTCTGCATATAATTATTCTCAGATGGAGGGATATGCTATTTTCAGTGTTTCTTAGATATAGCAGGATGACACAAACTCTGAAATACTACATCATTTGCTAATAATGATAAAGCTGGAAAATGTTGAGAATGTAATGTGCAACTATCAACTTTCTTCAACAACAGAAGAGGCGTCCATTTTTACATAAACGTTATATCCCACTGAACAAGCAAGGAAATTACATGACCTACAATTTCCCCCGATAAGATAGGTAGTATAAGAAGAGTGAATTACTACCCTAAAAATATGCTGCTAAGATGAGAATAAGATTAATCAGTTACATGGCTGACACAGCAACAAAATGTAACCATAACAGATATCAGTATCTTGTATAATATCAGTAAGTTCATTGACGATATAGAAGATGTACATGAAAAAAATAGTGTTAAATCAAAAAGTCGAGCTCTCAAAAATGAGGAGTGTAATCTTCAAAACAATGTCGAGAAGAGAACTTTACATCAACAGAAAAATAATACATGACACTAATAAGATAACTTTATTCCCAACACGGCCTTGGAAAAAGAATTTCAGCCACCCTTAAGAATCAATAGGTTTTATTTTGGTGCATGTGGACTCCATAAGTTGTTATGAAATGCATCAACAACACCATTTATTTACAATGTATTTTGATCTGAGAAGGCCCAAGAGGAAATAAGGTGATGGGCTATGGCAAAAGGTCCGGGAACAAATATTGGAGCAAGTTCACCACTTTCCACGTTGAAATCTGCAGCCAAACTCCTACTCTTTTCTACTCCCTTACACATTTGTTCTACCTTTGTTGCTGCTGTTCTTTGGGCTTTCTTGTATTCAGCCATCACCAATGCTTTTCTTATATCTTCTCTACTGAACCACTGAGCATCTAGATAAGAAAGTTGGACAATCAGCTTATAAAAAAAGCAAAGGAAATGGGAAATGCAGTGTATGGAGGAAGCAAAGCTCTGAAATGTTAACTCACTACATACTATTTTTTATTATAAAAATATGCCAACAAAATAGTGAGGACTGCAAACGTAAGTGAGGGAAAATAGACTTTGAAGCACTGACACACGGACACCATGTAAGACACTGACCCTGGCACTGTTAATAATTAGAAGTAATAGAATATAATCAAATGTGCCGGACACATTCAATCCGAAGTGTCAGTACTATGCAGACTACAGATGTTGAACTGTCTTTATTTTCTCAAGAGTTCATCTATTATTTTCTGTTCTTCGCACTCTTTTTCTCAGTGTCTCCAGAAACAAAGAAAAGTTTATCAGATGCCACAATTGCTCATGATATATGACCAACAACTTGCAGCATACAAGCATAATTTTGAAGTTAACACCATACGAAAATAAAGGGAAATAACCAAATAATCTGCATAGGTTCATAACTAAAAAGAAATTACTTGCTTACACCACGTAAGTGTATTGGCTTAGAATCCAGCCATTGCCCATTCCACAAACATACACATAATGTATGCAACTCTGTCTCACTCAAAAATATAGTTAACTCACCACTTGAAGTCATTTGTGTAAATAAAGGAAAAAAAAGAAAGCATGAGCTGGTTAATAGGTGAATGTGATTAAATGAAGGAGTTCAACCTACCTTCTAACTCTTTCTTGTCGACAGTTATATCGCGTGATTTCGCATATGCAAAGAACCCTACCATCAGCTGGTATGGAACGCTGTTTGGTCCAACTAGCAACAAAAGCCAAGATGGAAACGATAACATTAACATACAAGAAGGGAATATGTATTCATAAAATTAAACAAGTAAAATAGTATAATACACGTCTAATTGTGTTAATTCATCATGACATTAAACTATGTTAACCTATACTGTGTTAGTTCATCTAATTATATGAAGGAAAAGAAAACAATCAACCCATAAACAAGGTATACAAGCTGAGTTCAAGCTTCATATTTTCTATCAGACAAATACTAACTCAACTCCACAATCACAATTCATGTGTCTCTCAAAAACAAACAACAGGGAATTAATAAAATTATAAAAGCATAGAGTTAAATTATACCAGGCCATGGCTGAGAACTGTGATATACAACTTCTCCCACTTCAATACCACTCTCTTCCCAAGTTTCTCTTCTTACAGCTTCCTCCAAGCTTTCTCCTTGCTAGATGCAACAAGAGGATACACACTAATAATTTTTTTACATACATGGAGAAAGGGGAAAGACAAAAAAGTGAAAAACAAGCACTAAAGCAAAAAAATTCTTGAGTCCCTAAAAAATGAGAATGTCTTAAAATTGGTCAGGATATGCACCTCTGTGAAACCAGATAAGCAGCTCCACAATCGAGAGATAAGCTTCGGCCGTGTACCCAAGAGGACAGAGTCATTCTCTCTATCAATTACAAGCATAATTACCACCTAGTACAAACATAATTTGTTTAGCTAACATACATGAACTGAACTCAATTCACCATATTAGGTCAGAATTGCACTCTTAATTGGTAGTAGAAACGATCTACATCAGGAGAAACTAATAATAAGTTGAGATGGTTGCTCACATTTCTGAAAAAAGAAGATCGAGAGTTACAACCCGATCGATTGAGCAATTTAATGAGCAATCCAAACTATGCCAACGTATGATGTAATATATAAACTACACATATAAGATAATCACATTTTCATAGATAAATATAAAATATTCATAGATGAATATTTAAGGTCTGGTTTAAGGTTCAGAAATTTGACCAATGTTAACCCAACCGAAACCCCAAAGAGAGTTTCTGAAGGTTCATAAACTGACAAATGCACTTGTCTCTTACCATAAATCTGTAACAATTCACAGTAAAAAAAAAAGGAAAATTATAAACTCTATGAATCCATCACCATCACGAATGACCATGTTTACAAAATTCTTATACAGATGAGGGGGTGTTTCCAAGAGCAGAAAATTCACTTCAGGTCTCCATTGCACAAGGCAAGTTGGGAAAAACAAGTGATCAATCATCAATCCAATCACCGTAAATACCATTGATCTTCTTGCCTAATTTCAACCTAAGTAAGTGCTTCTTCTTATCCTGCTCCCCGTCCATTGTCACGAGTAGACTTGTGGTGAAGGTAGTAGTAGAATCATTGGCAATACCTGTCAAGGCTTTTGGTGAAGTTGGAATGATAGCTTTTGTTGAGTTTACTATGGCAACTGCAGCTTCAGCTTCAATGCCTCCACCAGGAGCTTTTAACTCTGATTTGCAAGATAACCAATACTTCATTAGCCAGAACAAAATACATGGAAACCAAACAACAATTGGCGCACATTCAAACACAGTAATTTGTACATCATATATCAGAGAAAATAACCTTCTACACTATCATCATAGAACAACACAAAAAGCAAAACAGTAGAATTATATGATAAAGTTAAAATCAAAACCATTTATCAAAATAGGGAGAATGGAAATTAACAAACAGATGAGTTAACATTACCTGCTTCTCCATGAGCAAAGTGACAGGTCTCCCCAAAGGGACAGCTCCCTGTGTGCTGCCATTGACACAGCTTAGTCTTCCAATAAGCGCTCCTTGCTGGCTTGTTCATAGCCCTAATGCCTTCCAAATTGTTAGAACCATCCCCAAAAGACTTTGGAGAACCAATATTTCCAACGCTTATTGCAAAACACTCTCTTGTTTTCCAAGAATCATCCCTAAACCTAGCAGGATCCTCATGAAGAAAGCTACACTTATCACCATAAGGACATTCCTCACCATTGTAATACTTCTTGCACAGCTTCATCTTGTGAATGATTTTTTGATCTTCATCCCAATTGGGTGGTGGCTGCCTTGTCTCCACCTGAGGCCGTTCCTCGTTGCGAGGATCAACTAGCTCCTGCCAATTCCGCGGTGGCTGCCTTATCTCATCAGCACCGTGGGCGTAATTGCAATTTTCGCCGTTTCTACAAGTACCAAACCTGAACTTAGTGCAGATTCGGGTCTTGAAAAAAATGCTGCTTGGTCCTCGGTTTGGTGGAGGCTGAATCATCCTTGGAGGAGGGAATATCAATCCACTAGGGGGATTGTTATCGGAAATTCTTGCCCTCTTGAAGGAATGTGGCTCAAAGTGATCGTTTTGCAATAGGATTTGAGGCCTCACTTCAATGATATCGTTGTTGGATGAAGCAAACTGCGGTGGTGACATCCTACAGGTTGGAATATCGTCTGGAAAATTCATGGCTGTAAAGGAAAACGATTTTGATCAAATCAAGTGAAAATTCGAGTCTTTTTTGGTCTGATTAATGTTGATCAATCAAATCAACAATCAGAGAAATTTCAAAACTGATTCAACAAGTTCAAAATAGTGACATGCAATTGGATGCAATATTGATCAACAAAGAATTAAATGATCAATGCCGAAAAGTGACAGAAAACTATGCTGTTGAGTGATACCTAATTTTGAGATGGAGAAAGAGATTATAACAAGAAATTTAGAAGACCTAGATGAGAAAAGCTTGATTATTTTTTTTCAGGGTTGATCGCTCGCCGGTTTTAAGTAGAGAGAAAAGAGAGGAATATAGTGAGACCACCAAGTCACCAAGTCAAAACCTTAGGCAGTCGCTATCAAATCAAACAAAGTAACCATGTAGTTGTTTTTTTTTCTTCACTAATAACCACGAATTTGTTTTGTCGCGTCATTTTTTGGAGATCAAGGTTATTTGGTTAGCTTTTGACTCACTAATTTATTTCACGACTGAACATTTAATTTTTTTTAGAAAAGGGGGAAAAAGTTCAAACTACCCCATATTGAAAGATTTAGGGTTCGGGAGTTAGTTACACAAAGGGAAGGTGTTAGCACCCTTTATGTCCATAGTATCCTACGGAAACCTCTTGATTTTATTTAATTAATTGTGCTATAAACTTGCTTGTTTTAAAAAAAATGGAATTTAAAGTGATGAAAAGGAAAGGAAAAAAAAAGGACCTATTTATCTACATTTTTTATTGATTTGGAAGGACGAGTGTCATTTGCCTACGTACCCGTGAGGGATCAAAACCTCGTAGTTCGGGGTAAAAATTGACGTTTGATTTGTTTTGTGTTTTTTTATTAGTTTTTGAAAAAGGTTTTAAAGTGAAAAGCCAAGTGGCAAGTAAGAATTGGTTTGTATTTTTTAATTTAAAAGAAAATAAACTTAAAGTAGAATTAAATTGATTGACATTTGATTAAGAAAATAAAAAAAAAAAAAAAGGATCACTTGATTGAAAATCAAGGTTTATTATGAAAATATTTTTGATTTTGGTTATTTGCATGTTTTTGTTATTTTGAATAATAAATAAAACCTAAAACTAAAAACAAACGTAGCAATGAAATAAAAGCATGAGAATGTTGTAGTGACGTTGGATCACCACAAAATCTCTTAATCTAAACTAAATTTTTTGCATTTTTTATAACATAGAAACAAAATAAAAATAAATAAATACCTTGAAACCGAAAGGGACAGAAAGGAGTAGAAGAAGAAGAAAGACTCGTCAACACAAGTCAAAAGAGGGAGAAGAGAAGAAAAGCACAGGAAGCATCAACTGTGAATTTCGGTCCCGAATGCATTGTGTGAGCTCTCTATTTATAGAGAAAATTCACAGCTAAAAAGTGGGAAACTTTGGGAACAAGTAATTCATCTAGTACAAAAATATCCCAATTGTGTACCAAAATATATCATATTGAGTACAAAAATATATAATTTAGTACATAAATGTATTATTTAGTACATAAATATATATTATTGAGTATCAAAATATATTTCAGATCAAGCACTAAAATACGTTAGATTGCCTACCAAAATATCTTAGATTGTGTTCCAAAATATGTTAGATTGCGTTCTAAAAATATTTCGCAAAACTTGGGGACAAAGAAAGCACCTTTAAATAATGATTAAATTAATTAATTAATTTATCATTTCCAAATAATATCTTTCCAGTGCTTCTTTCGTTCACACAATTATGTACCCCCATTAATTAAAGATACACCCCCACTATATAATCTTAAGTCAAAAATTGGGGTATGACATGTTTATTTTCGGTTTAAGATTATTTTTGAGCGCTTATATTTGTTTTTGTAAGCTGGACCGGTCAAAGACCTGAGCTTAACTGTTGAGGTCCATTAACAAACCAAAACCAAATGCTGCATTTGACATTTTACTCGCAAAACACCCCTTTTGCACGAGGGGGGTGCTCGGAGCAACTGAGATCTGTTCAAACGAACAGTAACGTTTCTTTTCCCACGTTCCCGCAAATATCTCACCGGCAGTTACACTTCTTACGATTTCGTAACCGCCAGACACACATGTGCAATTACAACGGCTATGCATTCACCCACCTCTATAAATAGGAGGCTCCTCGCAGCCTCCAAGATAGAATCTCTTTCACTCTCAAACCCCCATTCTGAACCTCTACTGACTTGAGCGTCGGAGTGTCTGGATGTAACACCCCCCATTCAGTCCAACGCTCACTGAAGTACATTCACCACCGTGAACCACCACATTAAACAAAACACCGGCAACCACCTTTTGATTAGGTACGATCATTAACTAATAGGGAAATGACTAATGCTAGAAGCACTCACTTTTCAACACTCTCTCTAACACTCACTCTTTTATTGGATATAATCAATGTATATCCTACTACTTTATGTGAGTTCAATTTTCTAAGTGAAGACCCACAATGTTTTAAACCAATAAGAAAGTGAGTATTAGAGAGAGTAATCAAAAGAGAGTGTTGCTAGCATAACTCTAGAAAAATTGTATTATAATTTATACATGTAGGTGTTGGTTTCGAACTACATATTCTTTACTTTGGCCCTGTTTGGATTTACTTAATTATTATCTTATAAAAAATAGCTTATACAATTTAATAAGCTTTTATGTTAATTCATAAGTTATCACTAATGAAAATTCTATTTTTATAAGTTATTTTTTCATAAACTACACCTTGACAAGTTTATGAATAATATAAATAACAACTTATTTATTTGTATAAGTTGTTTTGCATAAGCTAATAAATAATTTAATCCAAACGTGAAATTTGTGATGCATTTAGCTCTAGCATTTTTTCCAACATAAAAATGACAAAGTAATGCAATAGTTTTAGGGAAAATGGTTGCTACAACATTCATCAAAGTAGTATCCCTGTCAGTCACAATCACTTTTAGCATATAGTCTTTTGAGTTTAGAAGATCAAGCAACATATGTAGAACCCAAGTGAAGTTCTCATTTTTTTTCCAGATGTCAGAAAAAAGAAAGGAACATAATATGTCTTAGTTGAGGTGACCCAACTATCTTAAACAAATACAATTTATAAAGGTTGGTTTTAAAGGTGGAGTGCATGATCAAAACAGTCGAAAAAGTGTTAAACAACTTACTATATTCAAGATGAGCTCAAACTATGTTCTAAACAGTAGTAGCCTCACATTTTGTTTAGGTGAAATGAACATATTTGTGCTCCTTCAACTTGTGACCAAATTTTTCATCTCTGACTTGTCATTTCTGCTTGACTTTCCGATTCTTTGATGTACATTGTACACTTGTTTTATATTCATCGAGAATTTTCCCTTCATGCTCATCAGAATATTCTTTGGCTACACCAAACTCTTGGTCAATTCAGGAACAAGCTTCATGTCTTTCCTTCTTAACCTACACGCAAGAAGGTGCCTTTCTAATTTTGACGCCATCTTATGGTTGTGAACTCCATTAAGAACAACCAACCGTCATTCCTTTATTTTCCTATTTATATATAGGGTCGTTCCTATGAAATTGGAGACCCTACTCTCATAGTAAAGAGAGGCCCCTAGAAGGAAAAAAACACAATTTTTTTAAAAAAGGAAAAATAATTACAATGTTTGGTTTTAAAGCTTTACTTTTTATACCACAAGTATGCGTCAAAAATTGCAAAAATGACTCTAAAAATATAAAAAGGAAAAAGTAGTGTTTTTATTTGTAAATATATAATCCTATATGTTGATGAGAGTTGGATTGAGTTGAGCTGAAGGAAGAATATTGAGAACATATATATATATATATATATATATATATAT
>Ga0228711_1002063_pt1 | contig 30534 bp, 31 predicted proteins | sample MedpolnodulmetaG_2_FD_177996 | JGI IMG/M metagenome (GOLD analysis project Ga0228711, IMG submission 177996) | Root nodule microbial communities from Medicago polymorpha collected in Santa Monica, California, United States - brown nodules | ecosystem: Host-associated > Plants > Roots > Nodule... | reverse complement strand
GCAATTGAAGTAAAATAGTTCTAAAAGAAAATAATATTTAAATAAAACTAAATCAAATATAAATAAAATAGACTTAAATAACATATTAAAAACACTAATTTATTGACTCATCACTGATATGAGTTGACTCTCTCATGCGTCGTCTTAGGGTCGCTCTGATACGTAACGGGATGGGGATTAATTGCTTGTTTTCCACTGTTGCGTATTATTTATGAACCATGTTGTTGAACCTTTTTGAATTAAGAATTTTAATTAAGTTGTTTACGTTGAGGCCGTAGTGCCAAGTTGTTGAACTATGAATCTATTTTCCGCTGCGATGTCTTTGAAATTTTGACAAGGTTGTTTTAATAAATAGTAACTTTACTCTATTTATACTTTAAATGTAGTGTGATATCCCGTTTTACGTTGAATACTTTGATTATTTGTATTATTTACATTGTTGGGAAAACAGGGTGTTACATCCAACACAAGATTATGCAGAACAGTGCATAGCCAAACAACAAATATATATGATTATGAGAGCCACCAGAAGAAAAATCGAGAAACAAACACAAACTGGAAAGAATGCCAAATAACAAGGCCCCACACAAAATAATCTCCTTCATCATCCTTGTATCCTCGAATCTGACACACGAGACAAGAGAAAGAGAGAGAAAGTAAGAGAGAAGAATAAAAGAGAGATTTTAGCTTGTTTTTCTAGGGTTTTGAATAATGATGATTTGTGTGTGATTGTTGTATTTATAACGTGAGAATTGAAAGGAGAAAATCTTTTTAGAGGAAACCTTCTTGATAACTAGAACTATGACCCGTGCTGACGCACGAGTCTTATATTCATGTAGAAACTCACAATTTCACCTAAGCCTATATTATATCATAGTAGAATCAGTCATAATAAATATAACAATAAGTCGTAAAACATAAAGAGTACAAAATTTATGATACATTCCAAGCTAGGAATCATATAAATAAAAGAAGAGTAAATTACACAACTTAGGGGAAATTGTCAGTCATAAATAATTAACATTAAAGAAGTTTAATTCCGGTCAATCATACAAAGTACACAATTTAGGATACATTGCGAAAATCTTCGTGATAAACAAAATTAGACGTCACATCAGTGTCTTCACCATCATCATCATATATTAATATCTTCAACCCTTCTTTTGAAGTAACCCTTGACAAAGCAACATACAATTGACCATGAGAAAAGATAGGCGATGGCAAATATAAGCTAACATGTTTCAAAGACTGGCCTTGGATTTTGTTTATAGTCATTGCAAAAGAAACGGTCAGCAGAAATTGCTTTCGTTGAAACTTGAAAGGAATTCTAGTATCAGACGGTGTCAAAGATAACATATTTAAATATCCTAAATTAGAAACAATTTGTGGGCATTTGTATCTCAAAAATTCTGGATCAGCAAATCAATAAACTTATTTTTTAGTAGCTGAAAGGGGTGGTGAACCCTAAATTGTTTAAGAATTGAAATTTTCATTCAAAGTTTTTAGCAAATGATGACCTTATTAATATGATTAAATACAGATGAAAAGTTTTATTGTGCCAATCAAAATATTTCCTACGGTTAGAGAATTATTGCACAACATCATTCCACAATTATTACCGTCATCATTTGCTAATTATTATACTTTACAAGACATTAATAATGCCATCATTTGCTCCATTGACCCTAAAAAAATAAATTAAATAGTGCATTTCCTCCATTTACAAAACAGTTATAATGCCATCATTTGCTCCATTGACCCTAAAACATTAAATGAAATCGTGTCTTTACTCAATATGTTAAGAATATCTTTTATCTGTATTAATGAGTTATTACTAATGGGCAAAAGTTTTGTTCGTAATATATATAACGACATTGAGAGAAGAATGCATGGTAAAATCTGAAAAGGTCTGCTTAAATTATAATAGTGTCCATAATAAGGCAAAATGATGCTTCATTACAACGATAGTCTAGAACTGAAGCATCATAATATTTGACCGACAAAACAAAAAGAAAGAATAAAAGATGAAGCACACGACACTCCACAAAAAGGGTATGAAAAGGAAAAAAACAGCAAGGGAAAACATTAAAATAAAATGGCAAATTTCATCAACAATAAACCATCTGCAACCTCCAATCCTAACCAGCAATGACATTTAAATATATTGCATCATTCTCTCCAGCCGTTGGCACACCAAGTCTGATCTTAACCCCTTCACGAAGTCTGCGAGCATCCACAAAACACTTCCACTGCCCACCAATCATGGCGTGTTGGTATGGAGTAGAGCTAAAAATCAACATGCAATCCCGGCCATTTTCGCAATCATCCACCAACTTGATAGAAGTAGTTCTGATAACCATCATCTTCGCAACTTCTCCTTCATAAATCATTGCCTAACACGGAAAATAAATTATCATGTCAACAACCTAACAAAAAAAAGACAGGCGCTGTTAAATATAAACTTGTTCACAACAAACATTTTCCATACCAAAAAACCCTTGGCTACATCAAATTCTGTTAACTTCTTCACAAACTCTATCTGAAAGTTGTTGACATCGTGATGATAAGAAATCAAAGGAGTAAAAGGGGGGGAGATTAGGATCAAAAGTTGTCTGGACATTTGTTTTGTCGATCATAAAATGCATAGGAGGATCAAATAAGGGGAGCTTAATCACTTTACCAAACCTTTCGTTCAACACAATCACAAACTTCATTTGATCCACAAATATGAGAGAAACCCAAGCACCCAAGCTGATACCATAAAAATCACGCAAGGATTTCCATCCCTTGGAGAAAAACACAGACCCATTAATTCTTTCCACCAACACCTCGAACTGATTGCTCTTTGCATCAATCAAAGTCACAAATCGTTGAACTTGGTCCCCAAAGTCGTTCGTGAACATGGTAGGTAGCATAACAGCTCCCTGATTCAACAACAAAAACGATTAGAATCATTACAGATAACAACATTAAACAAAAAAATGAAACATGTCAGACAAAATCATCTTCACCTCTTCAACATCATACTCAACTATGTATGTCCTAAACTTCACACAAAATTTGCTGACAACCCTTTCAAAGGATGAAGCATGATTATTGAACAAAGGACCTGCAACAACATAAAGCTTTAAAAAATAGGAAAAGATAGGATAGCAGAGTTTCAAAACCACGACCTTCCATTGCCTGAATCAATGATAGAATATTGGAAGAGATTGAATTTTTTTTAAGCCGTATAGGAAAAGAGGCTGAATTTTTATTTACTTCCTAGGCCGCATATTTATGGTAAGAAGAGATTGAGTTTTATGCTTTGTGATGATTTTGTTTGGAAAAAAGTCAAATGATTCTGATAACTAATGGCGCAGGATTTAATAATAATAAAATGATTTTAAGCCTAGGCCGCATATTTATGGTAAGAAGAGATAGAGTTTTATGCTTTGTGAGGATTTTGTTTGGAAAAAAGTCAAATGATTATGATAACTGATGGTACAGGAGTGAATCAATGGTGTTGAAGCTTTAATCTGCATAGGAAGCTTTAATCATGCGCATGAGTGAATCAATTGCGTGTTAAAGGGATGAGGAAGTCAAATGTGTGAATTAAATGCAATAGAAGAAATTCGTATCGGCTGATTAGGAAATGCACTCAATCTTTCTAAATCAAGCTTGTCTGTATTAACTTTGTTTGTTGGTGCTGAACTACCATTCAAATTTGAAATGAATTGCCTTAAACCATTTAATGAATGACAAACAATTTGAAATGAAATGTATTTGTTGCGCGTTAAAGGGATGAGGAAGTCAAATGTGAGAATTAATCGCGTTGGAATGAGAGGGAAAAAGCTAGGTTTAAATTAGGGTTAGGGATTGTTTGACCAGACAAGCTTTAGAAAGAAAGATGTGACAAAGCCTAACTAAAGGAAAGAAAGAACAGACAACAAGTTTATCACGCTAGTGTTAAGAAGCAGGTACCTTTAGTACTTCTAAGGGTATTGTTAATTAATAATAAAAAAATAGGCTTAAATATGTCATTTGTTTCTGTACTTTGACCATATTTTGGCATTAGTCCTTCCACGTTTTTTTATTTGGCATTGGTCTTTACACTTTGTAAAAAATTTGCAATTGGTCCGTCTGTCAAGTCCATGTTAAAAAAAAGGTAAAACAAACGGTGTGCCACATGGACCAATTATTACGCATCACATGGCACACTAAAAGGCAAAATTTACAAAATTAAAATATTTCAAGTATTATATTCATTATTAGTCTCTGCATTTTCAACACTTTTTGATATTGGTCCCTGCACTTTGGCATTAGTCCTTGAAACTTTTTTTTTTCTTTTTCTTTTTTAAATCTTCCAATGATATTATTATGTTTTATTATTATTTTTATTGAAAATAATTCTAAAAAAAATCATTTTTAAGAAGGATTAAGCGCTAATCATATTGCATTGTCTTCTTTCTCTAATTGCGGTGTTACTGACAACTGAGCTATGTTCTTGGAGACTATTGAAAAAATTATTACTTTTTTTTTTTGAAACAGGGAAAAATTATTAAAATTGATGAAATAAGCTAATTAAAATTATATGTTATTACATTCTTCCTTCAAAAAAAAAATGTTATTACATTCTAAAATCATAAAATTAGTAACAGAATATTAAATTTAATTATCATTAAGGAGTATAATTTTTTCATATATGTTTACTTTTCAAGGAAAGATAATGTATATTTTAACATAAGATGGAAATGAATGATAATTAAAGGTTCTCTTAGAGTAGGAAAATTTAATTTACTCTGAAAATGATTTCCTAGTAATACATAACTTTTTAAATATTTAATAATAATTTAAATTACAACATGACCGTCTCTTGGTTTTACAAACTTATTTCTTTTTAATTTGTTTGTTTAAAAGTCTCTTGCTTTTGTGCTTGAACATATGAAATCTCTTGCTTGTGTGATTGAGTATTTGAAGTTTCTTGCCTGTGTTTGAGCATTTGTAATTAAATTGAATTATAGTGAAATAACCTATTAAGTGCTAGGGGGACTGGACTACTTCCAAATTGTGGAAGGAACCAGGATAATTGTCGTGTCTTTCTGTTCTCTCTCTATCTTATCTTTTCATATCCGTTGCATGAGACTCTAAACTTTGCACCAAAATCTGAACTCTATCACTCTGGACTTAATTTAAAAGAAAAAAAAGAAAACACAATTCAACCCCTATTAACATTTAAAAAGAATCAATTATTTCTGAACATTATACTATTAAAGCATGGTTGATTTGTACCAAAAAAAAGGGGGTGATTTAACGGAATACACAGTTGCTATTGGATGATCATGTAAAATGATTTTCCAGTAAATATCTTATTTTCTCTTATTTTAAAAAATTCACCAATAATCAATTGGTTTAAAGGATACTTGAATTAAAGTAGAGCAAGTTGACAGAAATTAGAAGGGTTGCAACATCCCACGAAACGACGTATCTTTTACAACTCCCTAAAAAAAACACTCTCTATGTTGTCACAATTCAACCATTCCATTCTACAGGTATGTTTTTCTATGTTGTCTTTTTTTTTTCTTTCTTCATCTGGGATTTTGATTGTATAGTTTTGTCAATTGAATATTTTATATTTATTACTTTGGTCATGCATCATGATGGACGTAATTGTATGTGAACTTTAAACTGCGAAATACTCTTATTTCAAGGTTTGAATATTTTTGTTGTTTTGCTTGAAATTCTTTTATTTTTGTTTCATCTCAAACTTTCATTGTCCTCAAAGTTCCTTCTTTGTTTTTCTTCTTGTACTTTCTTCTCGTTGTCTTCTGGATATAGCAGCAGACCAACGGTTATGTAACGTCGATTTACATGTTATTTGGCCATTGAAATCTATCTTCTAATAATATTTTTTGCTGAGGAAGAATATCAATGATAATGATAGGATAAAAAATAATATCAATCAATGATATAATTTATTCCATAATTCATGTATTTTGAGAGTCCGCACATATTGATCGTTAAATATAATTGGATTTCTAGATTTCAAATTCGGTACTTTTTACTCTTTTAAAAATCAAAATATATTTTTGAAATATAACAATCCGATTTCGATCAAAATCTTCGATATTTTTTTTAAAATATTAACTTTACTTTATATATAAAATAAAATCCTTTAACATGTTCATGATGGATATTGGAAATTCATTCTCTAAACACAGATATTTTCTTTGTATTTTCATGCATCATTCATTAGTACATAAAAACTTGATTTTATACTATATTTACAGAGGATGAAAGTTCCTTCCAAGTGATATAAATCATTTTAATTTTAATTGATTATTCAAATCAAATACAAAACATTTGCTTTTATGACTGAGAAAAAATGTCATGCTGAGAGAATAAAATTAAAATAAGGAAAAATGTCATGCTTTTATGACTTAGTTCTGGACTTTATAAAAAAAAAAATTAGTTTTGGACAAAACTTTATATTTCTTGAATCCCAAGTTTTTTTTTTTGACAGAACTTGAATCCCAAGTTTCTCGTTCTTTATATAATTTATTATTTTTCACCGATCCCTTTCAACTTATGCCAAACCTTTGTTTGATGTTTAACGATCATATGATCAATACTTTGGTACCTATCGAGGTAAGTTTTGATTTTGTTTTCATTAAAGAGATACATAACGGCAATTAGTATGGTTTTCTTCATATATTTTTACTCTAATTGAAAAATCACAATGAGATTTAATTAGGCTTTTTTATTTTAAGTTGAATTTTAGCTCTCTTTTTGTTTCATTTTTTGCTCACCAGAACATTATGAATATTGTTAGGTCCATTGCACAGAAAACAACTTTTACTTTGTTGGAAAAAATCATTCATATATTTTCCATATATAAACATATTTGGTATATGTCTTATTTTTCTTCATATTTAGTTTTGATGTGTTCAACCTAAGAAAGTATTCAACCTAAAAAGTATGGCAACATAATTGGTAGCATGTTAGAATTGTTAGCATGTTGAAATATTGTTAATTTACCATTTTGTTTGATGCAGGTTTAATCTTCATCTGTGGAATTTTAAACTGAAAGTGTGGTAATTCTCAAATGGATCTTAAAGTTCATCTTCTTGTTCTTATATTAGTCTCTTTCTCATTAAGATGTGAATCATGGGGTTGGTTTTCATCAAATAAGGAGAGTCACTCTAATGAGAGGTCTTATGGAAACCAAGGAAGTTTTAGAGGTTCAAGTGCCGAGTTCTCGATCGAGGCTTTTAATGATCCAAAGGGAATGAAGCTATTAGAGAATGCTAAGAACAAAATGGTTGGATCAAATACTTGTTGGCAAAATGCTTATCAACATCTTTTTGCCGGATGTTCTGAGATTTTGGCTGCTGATGAGAAAAGGTCGAGATTGGCTTGGCATCTAAGTGATTGCTTTCAAAGGGATTCTGGAAGGGTTTCCTTTCCTCGTTGTGACGCAGAAACATCAATTGCAACATGCCTAAGAAACTTAGACGATCTTGCTCATAAGGTTTACCTCGAATTCTACCTCGAAACCAACTCCATTTGTTATCAATTACAGTTAAGTGCATTTGCTTTTTACCAAACTAGTTGTCAATTCTCTATTTGATTTTTTTTATGCTTTTGTTGCACTATGCAAGAAAAAAGAAAAAATCGTGAACGAAAAACGCTTAGTGATATATCTCTTTTTTTAAGAAGTGGTGTTTTTGTCTCAACTTGAATAATTTACTGTCTACTTTTACAGGACACATGCATTCAAGCATGAAACTGAGAGACTTGTGACTGAATTGAAAAGTTCGGCTCAGTATGTCGAGGACAAGTTAGATAGCATTGAAGAAAAATCAGATAATTTGTTACAAGGCTCAAGACAGATTTTTGATTCTCTTGAATCGGTTAATAGTCACACAGAACTAGTTGCTCAAACTGTTAAGAATGTTGAAACGCATATTGATGTGGTATTAAGGCATTCCGAAAGTGTTTACGAACAAACTACAAAAATTGCAATATCACAATCGCAACTAGAAGAAGGTCAAGAAGACATGAAGAGGAAGTTAGAGGATGGTGTAGCATTGCTCAAGGAATCTTATAGTTATTTGGGAAAAGAAATAGAAAAGTTAAGAGATGAAGCCATTGAAATTGAGAATGAAGTTATCAAAGTTGGAGATACTATGTCATCAAAGATGAACACTCTACAAACTAAGGCGGATGATATTGAAAATATGGCAGGGGTTTCCTTAGAAAAACAACAAGAACTTTTAGACGGACAATCCACGGCACTCAAGGGACTAAATTCATTGAACGAGGTTCAACTCAAAGCATTAGAGGAAAGCAGGTAAGATTGGTTTAATGTTATAAATTTGTATTCATAAATCATATTATGCAAAGTGCTAACCTCATAATTGGTGAAATGTAGGAAAAGCCTACAATATTTTTCTGAATATGGACATAAGCAACAAGAAGAGCTTTTACGACGTCAAGAGCAGATGCAAGGACTTCACGATCGGTTAATGGAAAATTCAAAAACAATATTATCTGCTCAGGTTTGCAACTATAGTTTCTGGGCATTAAATCCTTATACACATGCATCCTTAATAATTTTTTTGATTAAGAACATCTACTTATACTTTATCTCTACTTATATTTTATAGGAAACTTTTGAGGCAAAACAGGCAACCATGTTTGTTGCTTTGGATAAAATATTTGCTTTGCAAAATGCCATGTTGCTTGAATCAAGAATGATTAAAACTTTCTTCATTTATGCAATATCAATCTTTGTCATCTTTATGTTGACTAGCACGAAGCAAACCTACAATGTTCGACCCTTACTTTATATTGGTAAGTATACCAACAAAGGAGTTTGTCTCCTAAAGTGAGATGCTAATAAAGTGAGAAAATTAATGGTCGATATTGTAATCCTCAATGATTTGTTATGCATTTACATATAATATCAACCATAGATTTGTTCCTTAACGATTGAATTTTCTTATTAACTCTCCAACTCACTTTAGAGTAGCCAAATTTACTAACTATGTCTTTAGTTTCTAAAACATCGAAGTGATTATTGGTTAAACATAACATGTTGTGGACTTTTTATTTACAGAGCTTTGTCTTTCCCTCTTTTTGGAAGTATTCATTATTCGTTTAACAAATGACGACATAGAGCAACAAACATGGATAATAAACAAGGTCCGGTTATTTTTTATGGTAGCTGCTTCGGCTCAACTTATGTATGCAATTATCACATACAGGTAAGTATACAAGCAATAAACCTTTCATTCATATCCAAGTTTTATATCTATCCAAAACTCATTTTAATTTTAGTTATAAAAACAATAAATAATAGAGAATTGGTTGTTAATCATGCAGGGACTATGAAAGGTTGAACCATAATATGCTCCTAACACTGGTTAATAAGATAAACAGCATGGAAAGATTGAAGGAGTCAACTTGGGATTTCGATACTACTGATTATGTGGATTGGTCTCAATTGATAGATACTGATTTACCTGATGATGTGAATTGCCTAGATGATCCAGACTTTGTGATTCCAGAAGAAATTGCAGAGAATTCAATCACAACCTCCACAACAAAAAACTATAACTTGCGTTCACGCAATCGTTTACATTGATTTTTCTTGCCACCACAAACACACACTACTATTTTGTAGTAATTAGAAGTTTGAAATAATAATCTATGTACAGCAACTTATTTCCTTAATTTATGCATGTGATCATTGTACGTGAAGGTTGACACACAGAATTTAAATTTTGCATGACATTTGGTTGGCATTATATTTCTTTATTTACAAGTGGTCCTCACAACTTTTTTTTATACAAAATATAATTATTTCATTTCTTCAATAATTAGTTGTTCTAAAAGTGGCCAGATTAATCTAAGCGAGTTCCTTTAAATTTAGAACTTTCCCCCAGATAGAAGTGCTTATTTGAGTGAGTTATACAACTTATAATGTAGATTACTAATGCTCAGATTTCCCCATATAATGCATTATGTTAATTCTGTTTATATATTCCCATGTTTAGAAATTACGGTTTTTGATTCCTTGGTGTTGAAAGAAGTGATTTAATGAGTTTTGATGTGGGAAAAGTGATTATGTTGCGCTAAAGAGTGATCTTGGGCTCGTTGTAATCGATTACCTACAACTGGTAATCGATTACCTTATGCATACAGGGAACTGCGAGAACTCCATTCAAAAACTTAGAAAATGCACGGCAAATCACTGAATGTTCCTGTTTCTTACGCTTTTAAATTACACTCAAACTTGCCTTTCAACCCCGGATGAATTTATTTAAGGGTGAATCAAAGCTAAACATATAATTAATACAATGTATTGCAAGAGTGTAAGAATCAGTAATGAATGATTAGTTTTGGGTATTGCAAGTGGTGATCCTAATGGTTCAACGAATAGTTGGATGGGATACTTTTCGATAGGATGGCCCACACCACGAATAGTTGGTTGGGATATTTTCAAATGGGATGACACACACGACAATAAGAGGAGTTTCGATGTTAGCTTGATATGATAGGAATTTTTGCGGATATGTTAATGGGAATGTGTCCGGGGTTACTCCACTCGGCTCATTCCGTAAAATCAACTCAGATAACATTGCTTGATCCACGCTAACTTAACAAGATATGAATATGATTACATGTTATGAATGACTTTATGATACGAAGCATGCTAGTATATAGACAACTAGTGATCCTAGTATTCCCTAGATCACTACGATAATCATGACAAAATGATAAACCCTAGATTATGTATATGTCCAGATATATTGCGATCATAGGTTTCCCCAAGATTGCCAATAGCCTGTGATATGTGGAACTCATTGAGACATTATGTTTCACCCAATCCATTTATTTTATTGATGTTAACCATGCTATTCGTGATGAAGATAAGCAGAGAAAGAAACTGGACGACTTATGTTTACTTGTCTTTTTATTTTTTTTGAGCTAATTTTGACCTTAAAATCTTTTTATACTTATTTAAACAAGTATTTTAAAAAAATGATTTAAAAATTTAAAAGTTTAAGCATAATTAAACAAATTTAAATTTAATAGGGACTAAAACTACCTAAAAAAAATTATAGATGAAAACATGTTTATGAGGATTAAAAACAAATTGACTATATATAACATGGACAAAAAACAATTTAACCCTAATAAATATTATTCCGCCGCATCAATTTTGCAAAGTAATCTCATCTCCAACCGCCGTTTGCACTCTCTTCCTCTGCTTTCAACATAACCATTCAGAAGTTTGAGATATCTATGGCTCCAACAAATCGAAAGGTTAGTCTTCATGTTCCCCAAGATAGTGTTTCTCTATATTTTTAAAACTACCTTTGAAATCCGTGAATAGGTTTACATGTGTATGCAAATCTTGAATAGAGTTAAAAACATTGAGGGAGAAAATTTGATGACACATTGACACTTGATACCATTATTGCTCCTCACAACTTCTAATCAAATTGAAACGAACATAAAAATAAATGTATGAATAGTGATAATTGAAATAATGTTACATATTTTCCACTTATTTCCTTTGACATTTTTTTGGCTTCATCCGTGTAATACTTACGGATATAATTTTTAGTGTTTACTAATATAATTCCTTATTTTAGTTTGCTCGTTCTCAAATTTTGAATTTATAATTTGCACCCACAAAATAAAGTTATGTTACGTCTTTGAATTTCAGCAGTAAATTGTAAATCAATTCAATCTTTAAACATTGATCCGTTTTTTCCTGAGATCCACTTGTGCTGCATCCTCCCAAACTGGAATGCGAGAATTTTGAGTTGTTCAGTTTGTTTTTCAAAACAAGTGTTGTGAGATCAAAAGTAAAGAAAGAGAAAGTTTGTTCCGGCCTGTGCCAAGGCTCAAACCATGGCTAAGCCTGGACTTCCCCGCTTCATAGCTCTAGAAGGATCACACTAGAATATTTTCCCACGATCTGGATCATCCAGTTCGGATCCAAAGGACATCTTCCCGCCCGCGATCTGCATTAAACATTGGACTATCTTCGCAAGTACCAACCTCGCCGTCAAAGAAGAAAGTTTGCAACGAAGGCCCACACTCAGAGGCCATTCAACACCACCATCCAAAGATCTCAGGTTTGACGTGATCAATATCAAAAGAGAGCAAGTGTTGTCTAAGTCTTGACTTGTTGTATTTTTGAGTTATTATTATTTCAAAAGTTTTCTTATTACTAGCAACCAATTTAAATTAGAATTGTTGTTCAATTTCTATTTGTTGACCGGTTCCATATGCTAAACCGCATCCCCTTTAATATCTCCATGACGCATCATTATTAAGAGATACTCATTTTATTCCGTTTGACCACGTGTTCCTATTATTATGGTTAGTTAAAGGTTAGTGCCTCATCACTAACGATTTTTTGTTAGCCTATGAGAATGGTCATTGCTTTCTGTATATATAAATATGTATGGAATAAACCATTAGTCAGTAGAGAAAAATATCAACCCACACATAGTATACACACATACATGCTCTCTCAGTTCATGTTCCTCTGAACACAATTATTTTCTCTCATCCAAAATACCGTGTCTTTGGATTACATATCCTATTATCTTTGAGATAAATTTGATATGGTTATGATTCATACCGGGGAAGGACCTGTTGTATCTTGAGAGGATATGCGCTTATGTGACGGATAAAATCCTCAAGGATAGGGACTATGTCACGCCTCAGGTTACATAACAGTGTGTTGTTTTGCAGGTTTCCTCTAATTTGAAAATGAAGATTTTGATGGAGCCATGTCGGCAACCAAATTCGATAAGTTCCTTGTGTTTTATTTTACTTTATTATTAGTCATATTTATTTGTTATGATATTTCTCTTTTATTTTACAACAAGACTTCCCACTCGTTGTTCCCATCCCACATTAGTGAGTTTATCTCCCCCGTCTTTATATGTCTAGATTCAATTTTAGTTGATGAAAATCTCATGGTTAAACATGAAGACAAAATATAGGTAACAAGATAGGATACGCGACTGAACTAGAATAAATTTCGGTGGCATCTTAGTTGCCCTTCTCTCTTTAAATTTCAACAATTTAGATTCAATTACTCTTGTTCTATGGTTCCTCATAATTGCTAAAGAATAAGTTTTTCATTGAAATGTTTCCTTTATAGCTAAAATCTGAGAATTCATGGAATTGATACAACAATATAGCTATTTATAGATGAGCTAACTTTGTAATGAGTGATGACTCAGCACAGAGTTCGTTACACCCTTTTTATTTTTTTGACAAAAGAGTTAGTTACACATTTAAGGCAGTGTTTGGCTAAGTACTTTAATATGTATGTATTCTTTCATTTCAATGAAAAATCCTTCGTAAAAATTTTAAAAATGACCAATTCAATAGTTGAAATTTAGCTCCTTTAAAAAAAATAGTAAAAATTTAGCATTTTAATCTTAAAATATCGACTTTAACTTATCTCGAAGACAGTTGTAAAAATGATCATTAGTGCCACTTTGATTTTATTTTTTTGACAAGATAGTGTCATTTTGATTAATAATTTTTTTCATTCACTATTTTAAAAAAAATACAAATCTACTTATACATGAATAGACGTGAATAGGGGTGTGAATATGCTAAGTTGAGCTAGATTTTGTAAGAGTCTGTTCTGTGAAAAATTTTAAAGCTCAAGTCTAGCTTGGAACCTATCTTATATGCTTACATTTGCCCGAATTTAACCTTTTGAAACTTTTTTTTTTAACCTTTTGAAAGTTTGGTATGGACTGCTAGTCCGTTTAAAAGCTTATTTCACATGATTTAGTAATTTTATCTAAGTTTAAAATAAACTAGCGAACTAAAAAATAAATGAGATTAAACTCTTTTGATATTTAACATAAATTTTTAGTGAATTTTAATATTTATGATATCGTATTTCAATTATAGTTTATAATTATACATTTAAATATGTAAAAGAGTAATGTAGACTAATAAGTTCGACTCTTCAAAAATGTTAACAAATTACTAATATAATAATATTAGTAATTAATAATATTCCCCTAAAAAATTAGTAATTAATAATATTGGTTATATTTACTTTACGGGTCATGCTAACCGGTGCCCCCGGGGCACTGGTTAAACATACAAAAAAAGAAATTTATTACCATAAAAGGAAACTTTGTTGACTTATTTATGGATTAATTACACAGTTTTCAATGCAATAATTACTATATAATTTCCCTTTTTAGTATCCTTAACCAGTGTCCCGAGGGCACCGGTTAGCATTTCCCTTTACTTAATTAGGCCGGTCCGATAAGCCTAAAAAACTTTTTCTATGGCGTGTTGCTTGGCCTTATACTTAAATATGTTTCTAAAAAAGTATAAGTCTTCTCTATTTTAAAAAATAAAATAAAATCATAGTCTGACTAGGCTTTGTTGTAGGTTAGGTCGTACACCTCAGTAAGCGAGCCTAATCTATTCTCACATCTAAGATATTAATTTTGTATTTTTTCATCTAATTTTACATCAATTTAACTAATTTATTTACATTTTTATCTTTCTTTATCTAATCAAAAGCTTTTAAATGTCAATGGTAAAATAAGTTGGTTTGATTATGAAGTTTTTTGATAAAGGAGTGAACCGGCGAGTTTATTTTGAACCGGTTTAGTCAATACAATTATTAATTTCCCCTAAAACGGTTAACGAACATGAAGTTCAAATAATCGAATATCAAAAGTCAAAACCCTTTCCCTCCAACACCAACACTTCAGCTAACCGCTCCATTATCGGACCACCGCAACCTTCTTTGCATTCTCGTCAGAGAAGCCAACTTCAATATTCTTCTCAGGAGTATTAGTGTTTCCGATTTTTTTCTTTGCGTTTTCAGTAACAATGTGCAATTCTTGATATTGCAATGAATGGCGTTTTCAATTTCACATTCTTGATAAAATGCAGATTCAATGGTTGAAATGATCTTTGCTTACGGTCCTTGTTGTTTTGATGCTCTTAACATGGAATACTTGGATTCATTCTTGATAAAATGTTGTTTCGATGGTTGAACGAAATTTGAATATCGTTTGATGCATTTTGTTTTTCGATTATTCAATAGTTTTAAGCGATCTTTGGAATGATTTAATTTGAGAAAATGTGTTTCTTCTTCTTTTCAATTTGTTGAATGCAGCGAGTTTCCCTACGGTCGAATCACAAAAAGAAAAGCAATCTTTGGAATTTGGTGATCTCTAAGAGTAAAGGTATTATACGAAGAATTAACAAATTTCATATCCAAGAGTTTATAGTCATAGTGTTTGTGTAACATATGCAGCCCTTTAAATTCATATTTATTTTTACTTCTGTGAAGTTTTTGATTGATACAATATTGGACCGTTCAATTAAAAGCTAAGTGTCAAGGGGAAAGAACCAAACATCTTAGTTACTTCACCGAGCATACCATCCTACTTGATTTGAGACATTCCTCACCGAGACATTGTATAGCATCGTTGATTTGAGATGTAGAAATTTCTTTCTTAGATGACTGGTCGAATATTGGTATATGTATAAGGTGTCAAATTCCTCTCCTCAATCTACACACACACACGCAGGACACAAGTACCTTAATCATCATTGAATTAATATTGAATTTCATCTAAAAGTTTAACCCATGAATTAATTAAAGTTGGATGCATGTTTGCCAACTATGATTAATTCCAAAAAATCTAACAACTTAGGTGCTTCACCGAGTAATGTACGCATTCCATAATTTCCCTATTGATATAAGGTATTACATTCCTCGCCAAGACATTGTATATCATCATGCAGTTCCTTCTTTGATGACCGATTGCTTTTTGGTATATGTACCTTGATATCTATTTGTCAATTGTTACTAACACAGCAGTAACCACAATTCTGTTTGTCTTGTTTGGTTGCATACATTTATATGCTTTCTTGTGTTGACTTTGTTGAAATGTTGCACCTTGATGGGCCAGCTTTCTAGTTGCTATATCTTGTTTTATTTTCCAATGAATTGTGGTTTTTGTTGTCTCTTCATTATTGATATTGTTTCTGATTTGGTTTTGTTGGGTTGCAGTAGTACAGATGAGTGATGATGAGACAGAATTTCCTGACAGTATTGTTTCATCTGCCAGTACTGATGAGTTAATTCAAAATCTTGAGGATGAACTAGATGATGATGGTTCAAACAACTCATCGTCAGATGAAGAAGCTGAAAGCCAAGATTCCAGGTTCTCTCCATCACCTATTTCATATTACATGAGTTACAGTATTAGTTAAGGTGTGACTAATTCATATTAGGTTGTGATTTGTAAGAGGACTAAACATTGTTTAGTTATAGAGTACTGTGGTGCTTATATAAATGAATTTATCTGAAGTATTGATAGAGTGCATTGACTCTATTCAGTAGGAACAATGTTTAAGAAACTTCATGAAAGATTGTCATGCAAGTTTTAATTACATTTAAGGCATTGCCTTTATTACAAGATAAAGGAACACTGAAATGATGTTCTGGATATGGGGACCTTACGACATCCTTCTTCCGTCATCAACTTTATTATTAAATGGATAACCGAATTACCTAAAGGGTGAAATACAAATCAATAGATGGAGCCGGAAGTGTAAGTATAGTTAATGTGATGTTGCTGCTAAATTCTGTTTTGCAGAATTAGCATTTGGCAGCAACCAATAACTTTAAGAGGGAATCATTTGAAGATTTTGATGTTTTTAAACATTAGCTCTTTTTTTGGTGAAGTAATTAATGTGATTTTCTTATTTAGTTTTCTTATGAGTGAATGATGCTACAAGAGAAGTGGTCTTGTATTTAATTGCCTCATATACTTAGTCTTGTCTTGTATTTAATTTGGAATATTGGTACTGCACTGCTATGCCTTGATGTGGTGTTGGGGAAATTTTGTTGGTTAGAGCATAATTTGTGCAGCAGCCACAAAAATCAATTCAAGACAATAAGTGGAGTTTCTGTGACAATTGAATCCTGATGTGTAGGGCTGCAAAGTGCATGGCGGTAATGCATACTAGGTTTGAGGTGTTTTGACAGAGATGCAGCAGCAGCACTGTGTCTTGGTCTACTAAGTCCGAATACGTAGTCGGATGTGATAAGACATGGATACGTGAAATTTTTTAAATTCGAGCTAAGAATATGATAGTAACTGGTATGGACAAACATAACGTGAAGGAAGTATTAGAAAGTTGAAACTTGTTAGGATGCCAGCCGCAGCTACTTGTTTACAATATTTCATCTAGCAGTATAGTTTTCAAGCTAATATTAATATACTAAGTATATTTCTAACTTCACTATCTCAATTCAAAGATAATTAATTCAAACGATTTTTTTCTTATGCATAAAACAAAACTGTAATTCTGTGTACATTTTAGAAATAACCCTAGCAAGCAACATTGGTGTAGTCTCCCACGGGTGTTTATTGTGTGAATAGTTTGCTATGAACTAGGGATTATTACAGGAATGAAATCATTTCTTCTTAAGTCAAATGACAGCATGTTTTTAGCTATGGTTTGCTTATGTATCTTCACTGCTGTATGAAAACTTATATTATTGGTTTGTGGAAATCTGAATCATTTAATCATAAAGGAATATTATAGAAAATTATATAGGTCAAACTATTGAGACATATCTGGACTCAAATGACCTATTTTTAGACATGTTCCATTGGATAACATTTTTGTGTTGTTTGATCCATGTAGCCGACTCCACCTATTAAGAAAACACTTTGATTCTTGTTGTTAGCATCAACCTATGGGAGTAATATGGTTGTAGGGTTCCTAGTTTTTTTTGCCTATTTATGTTGATTTTGTCTAAGAGACTGTAATGTATTCTTTGATTTTTTTTATTGTTTCATGTTTTCTGATCTAATTTCACTCTGCTACACTTTATTGTACAAATTTGAACAGAATTAAAAGACTGAAGTCTGATAGCACCAGTGAAACTAAGGCGTCTACTTCAGCAGGAACCGCGGAACAAAAATTAGGTAATTTTATCGCTGTGGTTATTTTTTTCATTTTCTTTGCTAGGAACAAGATTCAATCCCGCATCAGGTACATGTAAATTTTCAAAAATTAATTCACATAGTTTCTCATTTAGAGCAAGTAAACCAAACCATTTTTAAAAAATAATGCGATAATCTCTGTTAGTTTATCTGCCTTAAAGCTCTTTTGAACTATGTCATTGGTACAGGCTAAGCTTGTCACTCATAAAAATGTTGTGACTCTCTCTTTCTCTCTCACTCTCTCTATGTAAATACTTAATTGTTGCAGTGTCATCTGTGAATGTAGATGTATGCATGCATCCTGGCTCATTTGGAGACATTTGTATACATTGTGGGCAAAAGGTGGATGGGGAATCTGGTGTGTCATTTGGGTATATACACAAGGTAAAAATTGTTTGTAATGATTATCTTGGATAGTTATTGTTGCCGCATGTCGTTATTTTCGAATGACTGTTAGATCAGGTTTAAATATTTGTTTAAAAGCTAATTCCTGATTCAGTTATCATGCCCAACAAGTAATGCTACGAGCATATAGGTAGTGTCGGTCCTCGTAGCATACAGCGGAATGGTTGGTTAAGGATGGCAATAGGTATTGTCGGTCCTCGTAACCACGTTTATAAAAAAAAAAAACTTTATATGGGTAGAAACTTCAATACTCTTGCTCACTGGTACCTAAGTACTCGAACAAGGTAACCACACTGCAACAAAGAATTCCCATAAGTAAATGTAAACATTGAGCCTTTAGAAGTACACTACAATAAGACGTTACAAATTAAATTTGGTCTTGTGTTCAAATCTTTAAATCAAATCCATAACATTTAACAAAAACATCGCTAACTTGCGAATTCCGAGATTGTATTTCAAAATCTGTTAAAAATTATCTAATTTGCAATTTTACTAATAAATATTGCTCATCATACACAAGTTTCTAGAGAATGTTATCTCTCTTGAGCATACTAAACACAAATTATTTTCCCAAGACAGCATTTTTGTAAGTCAGAATTTGGACACTCTAGAATTTAGCACTATTGTATCATTATAAAATCGTTTAAATTATTTTCCCAACTATTTTTTCTGCATAATTTAGCCAAGAAACAGGTTGTTAAATATGGAGATTTTTGTATTTTCAGGGACTAAAACTTGATGATAAGGAAATTTCTAGAGTGCGCGACATAGATGTGAAGAATTTATTAAATCGTAGAAAGCTTTGTTTGGTTCTGGACCTAGATCACACACTGCTTAATACCACTTCTCTTTATCGTTTGAGCTCAGAAGAAATGCATTTAAAAACCCATACAGATTCTCTAGAAGGTATTTGTTATCATTAGTTTTTATTAAAAGTTTCAGTTAATGCATTTCCTCGTCTTTTTCGTTTTTATCACGTCAAAGTTCATCTAGTTTTTCATTGTAACTTTATCTTACTCTCATAGCAATAGACCTTCATCTTATTATATTTTTTTCATCTTTTCTTGAAAGCGTGAAACGCTGGCATTATACAGCTTTCTTGGTTTTCCAGTGTCTTATGATATTCCATCTAATCTTACAGTTGTGTTTGTTAAATGCTTTTGAAAAAAATTCTGAATAAACAGTTGTTCATGTTCTTTGGTTGCTAAAAGACAGATATCATTGAATTATTCTGCATTTGCAAGTACCAAGCTGCACATCATCACATAGAGTAGATTCATGTCCTAAATCGAAAATAATTTTCTAAATAGATTGACATGCTTACTCAAATTCTTACATTTTAGTAAAATTAGGGCATTTCAAACTCATTTATTTGCTTCATCATCATGAGTGCATTTTCTTACTACTCTTTCTTGATTTCACCTTTGATGTTCTGAGTTTTTTGGCTTTTTATATATGCCGCCTTTCTGAACTTGTATATGATGAAACAATAGATATCTCTAAAGGTAGCCTCTTCATGTTGGAGAATATGCAAGTAATGACCAAGTTGAGGCCCTTTGTCCGCACATTTCTTAAACAAGCAAGTGAAATGTTTGAAATGTACATCTACACCATGGGTGATCGGCGTTACTCATTAGAGATGGCTAGGCTGCTTGATCCTCAAGGGGAATACTTCAAAGATAAGGTAATTTCTCGAGAGGATGGGACTCAAAAGAACGTGAAGGATCTGGATCTTGTGTTGGGGACAGAAAATTCTATCTTAATTCTTGATGACAAAGAAGAGGTGAGTGTACGGCAGTACTCATAATATTTTTCTTTTTACCTATGAACAATCATATGAGTCTAGCCTTAAAAAACATAATAGCCATTCTACCACTCTTAGTTCCTGCAAACATCAAATGCCCTATGCCCTATCTCCCACATCGTTATGAAACTCAAGAGTAAAATTAATTTCGAACAGACCTACTAACTTACTACTGGGTCTCTTATACTTATTTTCTTATTTGGCAAAATTCATGTAAATCTCAATACTTTTGGGAAGGTGTTCTTGGTTAACTTGGTGTTTTTATTTTAATACCATTTTCGAATTATAATGAATCATTCCTCTATAGCTTAATCTCTATAAACGAAGTTCATAGTTTGAAATGCGCTAAAGATCTATTTTTTTAATGATTCATATGTCATTTTTTACCATTTGAGAATCAATAAACCAAACTCACTTCCTTTATTGAGTTGTATGAAAATGTTGTAGGTATGGCTAAAGTACAGAGATAATCTGATATTGATGGAGAGATACCACTTTTTCAATTCAAGTTGTCGGGACTTCGGTCTCCAATGCAAATCACTTGCTGCATTGAATATTGATGAGAATGAAACTGATGGTGCGCTTGCCAAAATACTCGAAGTGCTAAGACAGATCAACTACAAATTCTTCGATGTATGTCAGATAAGTTGTTGATAAAAAATTTGTTGTATTTGATATGTTGCTAAAACTGTGGTGGGGTTTTGTAGGAACTTCAAGGAGATCTTGTTGATCGAGATGTGAGGCAGGTAGTTATTTATCTTGTTGCTATTTATCTTTCTTCTGGTTCATGCATTTTGTTGTTGGAAATATAAGTTAATTTGTATCCTTGCTCTTGTTTTCCAGGTTTTGTCATCATTTCGAGGTGAAGTCTTAAGAGGATGTGTGATCGTTTTCAGCCTTAACTTTCGTGGTGACTTGCGAAAACTCAGGAGGATAGCAGAGCGGTTAGGAGCTACTTGTTTGAAAAAACTTTACCCCACTGTGACGCATGTAGTTGCTACTGATTTTGTAACTAAAGAGTCCCGGTGGGCCATGAAAGAAAAGAAGTTTTTGGTTAATCGCCGATGGCTGGAGGCTGCGAATTTCTTTTTGCAAAAGCAGCCTGAGGAGAACTTTCTTTGTCAAAATGCACTAGTTTCTGGTAATTAGTTAAAGAGTGTTGTTACAAGGATTTTGTGTTTATGAAGATGAGTTTCATTTGATAAGTAGATCTCACTGATCTCATAATTGTTGTTCTCAAAAGTTTAGGATTTTATACTTCCTATGTTTCTGTTGTTAAATATTTTTGAACATCGAGAAAAACAATAAATAATTGCTTGAATGAAACAACTTTATTGAATTGCCTTGCTTATTTAGAATATAGTGCAACAACAATACATGTAATGTTACATTAAAGGGAAAATAGAATTAATTGTGGCTTTTGTCCTATAATGAGCGGAAATTTTGATCGTTTCACTAAATTATCCTTTTATTATGTGTTGTTGTAATCTCATTACCATAAAAAACATAGTGGATTACAAGCTTAACTATAGTTAGTTACTAGACTGTGCAATAACTTGTTACACAAGTAATTGTCTAAGTTAATATCTAATTACACTTCCCAAAGTTCATCACCAACTCCAACCAGAACTATAGCAAGTGGATATTTACTATTTCCTAAATAAAGAATGAAAGTTATGAAGTACTTTAAAAACAGAACAATAAGAAAAGAAAAAAGAGTTTCATAATAATCCTAAATAATGAAAGTTATGTTCATGGTTTCTAAATGAATTTAGTCCATCAAATTGACCATGTATACCTTGCATTAGCAATTCCTTTTATATATATATATATATATATATATGACCATCTGCAATGATAACCAAGACATGGAATTCAGTCATGTATCAAATATCTGGATATCTTACAAGAGGTATTAGTCTTGATCTATCTCAATCATATATATTAAAAAAATCAAGACGTGCATAAAAATTTATAGACGTGATTGAAACGCTATAAACTTTCAATCTAATTATGATTTGTGTAATATAAGAATCTGATAAAAGGAGATTACATCCCTATACATTGTTTTTCAACACAGAAGCAGTCTATATCTAACATTTAAAACATAGTTAAACTGATTGATTGAAGCTGAATATGAATCAAGACATAAGCTTCCTAGATTGAAAATGAAGAAGGCTCGTATGCTCGTCCAAGCCGGAAATGTTTACACCCCAAAAATATTAGAGGAATTCTAAGAGGAATTTGAGGAACGTCTAGACACTTGCATAAAGGTTTTGAAAGAAGGTTTGTATGTTGTCACAAATTATGATAATGTAAAAGAGAGGACAATTATGGGAAATCCTACGGAACAAAAATTTTCTTGTGATTCTCGTAAATTTAAGACACATGGCCATCTTATGTAGTCATGCTTTGAAAGTTTTGGATGTCATGAATATTAATTTAATTCATGAACATCATATACTAAAGCAATGAACAAGAGATGCAAGGTTGGGAAGTAATAAAAATTGGAAAAGGATGCATGGTTGAATCAGACACGAAAGCCAATTTCATGAAGCGATACAGTGAGTTTTTTTTTTAAGAGGGAAGCGATACAGTGAGTTGTGTCCTCGAATGATTAAATAGACCAACGAAACTTCAAAAACTCAAAACTTACACATATATGTCTGATTAAATAGACCAACGAAGCTTCAAAAACTCAAAACTTACACATATTTGTCCAAGGTTTATGAAGAGTCAAGCAAAATATTTGAAGATATGATGGCCAAAAAATGTGTGGATGGAGGGAATGGTTCATGTAACCATATCAATTGAAATGATGAAATTGACAACAACACGGACACCGTTGTCGGGGGGAAAAGGCATAAAGAAATGAGATTGTTCACGTTCTACTAAAAAAAAAAAAGCCAAATCTTGGGTTGAGAAAGCAGCTAGGAAGAGAACCAAAAAATTACAGGATGGACGCTGATTGGGGTGCGGGTAACTTTCCCCAGGCTTTGTGACATCTTTTAGCCCCTTTCAAATTCGCGTGGATCATAGTTGCGTCTCTATTTTTGTTATGATATTTCATCTTTAAATGGACCGTCGACGTGACTGCGTCGAGCGCTGCTAAGGTGGGGTGTCCCAGGATGCAGTTATAGATGGATACGACCGGTATTATTAAGAAAGACCCTTCAATCGTTCGTTTGTCCATTTCTTCTCCAAAGGTTACGCCCAATTTGACGTTCCCCTGTGGGTGTGTACTTTTTTCGTTGAAGCCATGGAGGTCGGTACTATCGTAGGGTTCCAAATCCTCATTCTTTAAACCCAATTTCTCGAGAGCGTCTTGGTACAAAATGTCGACAGAGCTTCCTTCATCTACCAGGCACCTAGCGACGTCATAGCCTTAAATGCCCACGATGATGACGAACGGTAACTCTTCGTTAGAAACTCCTTTCACTTTCTCGCTGACGGTGAACCCTAATAATGGCCTTCTCTTTGCTACCTTTTCAGGCGCCACATGTATTGCTCTTAGTTTAGTCACCTTTCTTTTGCGGAGAATCCTCCCGTTATTACTCCGAGGAAGATCCAGCCGTCGACTCTTTCTCCCCCTGCTTTCACTGTCTGTGTATATCAGGTCCCTACTGGCGGCGCTCCGTGCCTTTCTTGGCGGGATTCTTCCCTTTTTGAGGAATGTTTCTTTTTAGGGGATTTTCGTGGGGAACCCTTTCTGCACCAGTCGCTCTGCGGGCATCCCTTGTCGATGAAGTGGCTTAATTTCCCCTTCTTTATCAATTCTGCGATCACCTCTTGGAGCTAGTAGCATTCTTATGTATCATGGCCCCGACTCTGATGCTAGCGGCAATATTTAGTCTTGTCGGTTCTTGCTAACTCTTTCAGCGACTGCGGTTCTTTGATGCCAATTTCCTTGAACTCTGTATTGAAACATTCATGTAGGATTGTTTCTCGGGATGTGTTTAACGAGGTGTAGGTTGTGAACTGGAGGCGCGACCCTCTAGTCTTTTCGTTGTTGCTGCGGCGCCTATTGTCTCCGGATTTGTTCGATTGTTTTTTTCTCAGTGCTTCCTCCGCCAACTTATTTTATTCGTAGTTGATGTATGAATGTGCACGAGTTATAAGGTCGTTCATGTTTGTGGCTGCTTTCGCCTTGCAATGAAGTGAGAGGTGAATTCATTGCAAAGCTCTCCCCATGAGTCGATATAGTTGACCTGTATGCCTTTGAACCATGTCATGGCGGTGCCTTTCAGTGTTAAGACGAATAGTTTGCACTTAACCGCGCCCCTAGCCCGGTGGTAGTCGAGGATAGTGACCAGGTGTTCCATGTGCTCGTCTGGATCTGTAGTGTCGCCGTAGGTCTCTAGCTTGGGCGGTTTCGCAAAAGCGCGGGGAATAGGATATTCTGTTATCCTTCTAGTGAACGATCCTTTGTAGGGGATCTTGTGACGACGCTCTGGAGAACACTCCACTTCCTTCCAACGACCTTGGTGCCGAGGGGAATTCTTTCCCTCGCGGTGCTTCGAAGGTTTGTAGCATTCAGAACGGCGCGGACGTGGACTACTGCTCCCTCGATCTGATTCGTCAGGAAGTTTGTTGTCACCTTTTTGGTGGTTCACTGCAATGGAGGCGACATCATATGACACCGTTGTTGATAGACAATTGGCAAGTGTACCAAAAACTATCGAAGTAGTAAAAATATCGTTCCCAGAAGGACTAGTTTTAATCTTATTCACTTTGACCTCCAAAGCATGCAACGCTTTCCTTTCTCATGTTAGGTTATGTGGCCATTGATCAATAGTAACAATTTGTAAAGATTTACTACTTGACACAATAAATCAAAAACTACAATTTATTTAAAATGACTCTAAATTAAATACTAAACTAATAAAAATAAACCAAAAACTCAACTAAAAATACTATGAAAATATGGAATGACGGACTGTTATCACAACCCCAAACTTGAACTGTTACTTGTCCTCAAGGAACAAACTTATTAAATGAAAAATGACAGTAAAATAACAGCTTACCAACCAATGATAACCTCAAAGTTCATCTCGCTACTAGCCATTTGATGAGCTAGTTTGACTTGCTTGCATCCACCATTCACAACTCCACGCAACAATTTGATAAGGGTTTCACACAGTCGACGTGTAGGTCTACATATTACCATATGCTTGAAAAGTTTCTAAACGTCAATCAAAATCAATGTCATTACACACTTTGAGGTCTTTTAGGGTTATAACGGGGCTTAGGTAAAGGTGGGATATTATTTGGATAAGTAGGCTACACAAAATTTGAGTTATGCACTCCTACGAAATTTTAAACACTGATTCAATCCCCTCATTCACCCTTTGAAACAACAATTTGTAAAGGTACTAGAGAACATTTGTAACTTACAGGGACAATCGATTTTGTAACTCATATTTTTCAATGTTCGTCCCTTTGGCTTCCATTCTCTTTTTTTTCACTATTTTTTTTTGTACACCATTTTTGTGTGTATTTTTCATTGCTTTCAATTTCATTCAAGTTCTTTGTTCTCTAGTACCCCCACCCCAAACTTAGTTGGTTGCAAATTCCAATAGCAACCCCAAACTCATTGTTTAGCAACACCCTACTTAGCCTAACTTAAAAATAAATTTTTGGGTCAATTCCTAAAAATCTCTAGGCTTAATATGTAGTTTGTCACCGAACAAAAAGATCTAAACCTACCGGCTCAAGTTGGCTTTCAAAAAGGATAAATTCAATTAAAATCAAGGTAGGCTTCAAAGGCTCACATGACCAAGCACTTTCGCCTCAGTGTGTATGACAAAGACCAATCAACAATAAAGAAACAATGCAAGTTCTAGAAATGTAGTTGCATGGAACACTTTATATAAGTAAATTGAAAAATAAAATTTGGCTATGAACCTTACAGTGTTAGATTTCTAGGAGTTGTGATTACCTATCACATATGCCGTACACTTCGCCTTTGAATTTCAAGTCACTACCTCCATATGAACTTTGATGTTATCATTGGTGAAACAAACTGTTATCAAACTGGAAAATTTCAAGAAACAAGAAAATTCATTAATAATAAACAAGCAAACAATTAAAGTTACAATAAAAGAGAATCAAACTGAGAACTGACACAACTGACATCTGACAAAGAATAAGAACTGATGTGGACTCTGATTTGTTTTCTCTGTTTTTTTTTGTCCATCTTTTCGCTTTTTTTTTCATTTTTTTTTGCTTTTTTTTTACTAAATAAAAATACCTGCAAAAAAACAAAATTAGAAAAAGAATGGGTTGCCTCCCATCAAGCGCTTTCTTTTACGTCATTGAGCTTGACGCTTCAACCACTTTTAGGGTGGTAAATATGAAAGAAAAAATTTATCATCCTTCTTCGTCCTCTTATTTGGTAGGAATTCCATGAATTTGGCACAAAGAAGTAGATGATCCCATGCTCCCACCAATGAACTTCTTGAAATTGTGACCTCCCACTTTAGAGAAGAATGAGTCTCTTTTTGCAAATGAATGTTTTCTTCCATCTCCATTGATCGAGTTTCCATTGTAAGGTACAAATCGACACATCTCACCTGTGGCTTTTCTTCTATGTTGGTACTTTTATTTTTCAAATGTTCAGCTTGCAGCATGATGGCATGTCGCTTCATCTCAATCTCAACCGATTTCTTTTCACTCTCATCTGCTTTCTCAACAAGATTACCACACTGAACATCAAACTTCTCAAATGAAACTTGATTTGACATCAAGAAATCATCTAAAATATTTTGAAGTTGAGAGTTATAATCTATGTTGACCACCTCTTTCTTCCCTTCACAATCACGACCTGGTTGATTTGCCTCATAAAGATCACTTCTCTCATTTAATCTCGAGATTTTATTGTCCAAATATTTTATCTTCAAAGATAGCATATATTTTTCATAACGAAGAATATTGATCTCTTCAGAATCAAACAATAATCGACTACCCCACATTGCTACAAAACTCAAAGAAACCTTTCAGTAGCAAAGCACAAAGAAATAGAAATGAAGAGCATAAATCATAAAATAAAATTCTCAATATTTTATTTCAATATATAAACAAAAATATAAATGACAGAAGTCCTAAATAATAACGAAATTACCAAGCTGAAATGATTCAACAGTCCCGGCAGCGGCGCCAAAAACTTGATAGACAATTGGCAAGTGTACCAAAAACTATCGAAGTAGTAAAAATATCGTTCCCACAAGGACTGATTTTAATCTTATTCTCTTTGACCTCCAAAGCATGCAACACTTTCCTTTCTCTTGTTAGGTTATGTGGCCATTGATCAATAGTAACAATTTGTAAAGATGTACTACTTGACACAATAAATCAATAACTACAATTTATTTAAAATGACTCTAAATTAAATACTAAACTAATAAAAATAAACCAAAAACTTAACTAAAAAGACTATGAAAATATGGAATGACGGACTGTCATCAGTTGTCGTACGACGTTTGCCTCACTGAATCTCCTCGGTTTGTGTAGCTACTACCTCCAGAATCCTTTCTTGTTTCTTCTCTACGCATTCGAGTTTGTTGTTCTGTAGCTGGAGGAGTCAGTGGTTGCGAAGGTGGAACGTTCTATTGTTGAACAAGAGGTGGAGGAAGAGTCGTCACGTCCAGTGTGGCTGAGGTGTGAACGTTGTATGTGGCATCGAAAACAACGTCGTTTTCTTCAAGATTCACTGGTTCCAGTATCGGAATCGCTCGACTCTGGAGGATTTGGATCATGGAACGTGGTACTGTTGTGGTGGAGGAACGACATGCGGTGGTCCTCTTGCGAGTTCCCGCCATTGTTTTGAGAAGAAGAGAAGTGACTGTTGACCCTTGCGGTAGAGGAACGTGTAACTGAAAACGGTTACGGCGGAGGTGCTCGTAATAAAAAACGGTTATGGTGAACGATTGTTGGACTATGGCGGTTAGTGAATGATCCCCTCCTTCCAACGCCAAATGATCTGTTCGGTGAAAATGGTTGAGTGGAAACGGTGGCAGAGAATGCTCTGGTGTAATGGTAATTGCTTCCGGCACGGCAGCAATGAGTCTTCGCGGTGGAACGAAAGGTGCCTGCAGGCACGTTAGCACTCCGACAGTCAAGTCAGTAATGGAACTGAGAAAGAGTGTTTAAGAAGTGTTGTGAAAAGTGATGTGTGCCTTGAGGGTGAAGCAAGTTCACCCTTATATAGGCGCGCGCTGGTCATAACCGTCTCAGGGTTATGCGGCGTATGATTAGGGACGGAGCCGGACACGTGTAGGGTGATCCTTGTGCAAGAGCGAGCTCCTGTGTGGCACGGTGCACGCGAACCGACATGCTCCTTTGGATGCGAAGTCTTTAGGCGGTGCAAGTCCGACCACGTGTCATCGTGCGGTTGGTCCTATGACCGGTCCACAACACCATGTATCATATATGTTGAGTTTATTAATCATGTGAAGAGCTTGCTATGTTGACTATATTATTCTTAGTTGGTCAATCAGATTGTCTTAACTATTATTTTATGATGTTCTGGAGGATAATATGTTGGTCAACAAGGAACCTTTATGCTTATAGTCTTGAGAATAATATGATTGGACAATATGTTGGATAACTATCATCTTATATTCCCGACGAGGGAAATATCAGTTTGGATATGATGTTCGCATGAGAACGAAGACTGTTTACCTCCACCACCTCCCATTGTTCCACCAGATGTTAAACCAATCAAGATAGAACATAAGATAGTTAAGAAGAAGCTTCCAATGCCAAGTTGTGGACTTTATTAAGATTGCAGAGTTTTCTAGTCCTCACCACTACTTTAATGATTTGGCAATAGGTGATTTTTTTGTTGGTCTGAGACTGTTGTCAATTAAAGCTTTCCTCTATCACGGTGTGATCCTTGTTGGTCTGCGCATAGTTTATCTACAAAATTTTATTAGAATGTTGTGAAAACATTTTGGTTTTAATGATACTTGTCATACCCCAATTTTTGACCTAAGATGTCATTGACACGTGTCGTTTGACTCTGCATTCGTACGCCGTTTGGCCCTAACTGGTCTCTGATTTTTAGTAAAAAATTCGGCAGATAGGTATTTTAAAATACCTCATTTTGGTTCCGAATCGGGCCCTCTTCTCTCAATTTTCATTTTTTTTTTAGTGTTAGTTTTTCCATCTTTTATTTTAATCCTTTTTAAATTCATTTTTCTTTTAATCTTTATCTTTTATTATTTTTTATTTTAATGTCCAAATTTTATTTTATTTTTTTTGTCCAAACCAGCCCAACACAAGCTGTCACCCACGTCCCAAACACTTGGTGGCCAAGACTCACACCCTTGGTGGCCAAGGTTCCTCTTTTATAAATACAACCAATCGGACAGCACAGAAGGAGGCCAAAAAAAAACTCATAGCATTTTCTCAAGAACAACAAAGGCCGCCACAATCAACCTGCAAAACAACCGGAGAAGAACAACAAAAAAAATAGACAGAGGCAGCCGCAAATAACAACACCACACAAACCATCCACAATTTTTACGCGACCAAAAGCCAACAACAGACACGGTTTCAAGAGGATCAGAAACAGACCCACGGACCATACAACAGAACCAAATCGGATCCTTGAAGAACCATAAAATATTTACTTTTTCTTGTTCTTTAGATCTAGGCGGTGTCGCGTATTTGTTCGTTATTTTAAGGTAAGAAATAAGATCAGAAGAGAGAATATAAGAGAATAGGCAAAAAAAAATTAAAAAAAAAACATTTGAGGCGGCGGCGCCGCCGCCACCTCCATCCACTTCTCGTCGGAGAAAATGAGTGAGGGAGGAGAGAGAAGAGAGAGAACCGAGAGTTTGAGAAGGGAAGAGAGAGAAAGATTTTGAGAAATGAAAGAAAATGGGTCTCAAAACCCTTATATACCTCTTCTGACCCGACCCAAGATCCGTGGGTCAAACCGGCCCAAACCCAAAATCCATAGGCCCACACGCGCGCCCCATCCTTCTTCTTCCTTTTATTTTCTGCACACCCCATAATACTGTTGCACCCCCCTTTTCTGCATTCATTCATTTTTGTTCCTTTTCTTCGCTATTTTTTATCGTATTCATCTTCTTTCATGCATTTTTATTTTTTTATCACACTTTATTTTACAACATCTCATATTGGTTTAGTTCCGTTTTTTTGCATTTTTATTTTTATTTTTATTTTAAGCATTCTTAATTTATTAAAATGCAAATATAGGCTTAATATAAATCATGCATATTTATCCCTTTTGTCATTCATTTTATTTTCCCGCAGACCATAGCATGTATC
>Ga0228711_1002059_pt1 | contig 30559 bp, 12 predicted proteins | sample MedpolnodulmetaG_2_FD_177996 | JGI IMG/M metagenome (GOLD analysis project Ga0228711, IMG submission 177996) | Root nodule microbial communities from Medicago polymorpha collected in Santa Monica, California, United States - brown nodules | ecosystem: Host-associated > Plants > Roots > Nodule... | reverse complement strand
TTTAAATAAAAAAAAAAAAAGAATTCTACATAATTACAATTCTTAAGATAAATATATTTAAAAAATACATGATACATGCGGTTATATCAAAAGTTAACAAATATTTATACAAATATGAGATAAACACGTCATTTTCATCCAAAAGAGCAATAGAAAATTATTACTCTTTATACCTTAGATTCCCTATATCATCCCTAGTCACTTTTCGTTTTTAGTTTTTTATTCTCAAAAGAAGTAGATAATGCAATTATTTGCACTAATATTATGTGCACGTATTAAATTAACTTGGAATGGAATTTGATTCAAAGAGATTCAACTTTATAAGGAAAAGAAAGAAATTGAAGAAGTCAAAAGTATAAATCAATGTTTTTTTTTATATTTATTTGTTTATAAATATACATATACATAATTTTAAATAAATGGATAATCCTTCATCCATAAAAATAATTCTTAGCTATTAATTAAATATTTATTTATCAAAGAAATAATCACGAGCAGGTTAAATTTTTTCACAATAGATGACATATGGGTGAAAACCTAATATTTAATTAAAGAGAAATATCCTTTTGATCCCTGTCATGCTATCTACACTAACCTAAAACTGATTTGTTTTTATAATTTCACATACAACTGGAAAATGAATTCCAATTTTAAGTTGATCTTTTTAAGAGTGTGTTCTCTCTACAAGTAATAATATCCGTTAGATTATAATAAAAAAATGCTTTACGAAATACAGTAAATCAAAAATCAAATTGTCAAAAAAATATCAAAAACCAAAAACAATTGCGATTAAAGATAAGACAAATATCACCACGATTAATTTATTTGTTAATAATAATCAACCGCAAATAAAATAGATAACTAGAGTTCCCTCCTTCCAATTTCATCATAAAGAAAGTGACCATTAAACATTGTTTTTCAAAGCTGCCAAAACAGTTTTCGTCCCATTCCAATCTAAAACTAACCCAACAATAATTTGAACACATCAGCTACGGAAACGATCCCTTCCACACTCCTGCAGGCAGACTTCACAACCACAACTTCTCCAACACCTATATTTTAATTTTAATGTATGAAGATAATCATAATTAGTAGATATATAATTATATATTGCTGTTCTTGCTCAGATAAAGAAAATCTTTTGTACTACATTTAGATTTAGATATAGATATAGCAACATTTTGATAAAGGAAAAAAAAATATAAAGATAGTACCGGAATTAACCAAGCGTTCCATCACCACATACAATGGATCGGACCTCAAACAGGTTGGAAGTATAAGCCCGTAAGGACATTTTCCATTTTTTCTCAATGCTAATGCCTGCAACACAAAAAATCTTCATATTATGTTTACACAATTGCAAGTTTGTGAGTTTGAACCCAATAAATATATTTGGTCTAATAATATTAGCATTGTTTTTTTTTGACAAACAATATTAGCATTGTTAGTTAGTCCTTACGGAAAAAAAAATACTTAATTTCACCTTATACTAATTGAAATTTAACATTTTATTTGCCTTCACTTTATATTCAATTTAAATTTTTGTTAAAAAAATTGAAATTTTAGATTTAAGATTCAAACACAAGTTTATACAAATAAAACCCATGTTTCATTAGTACATTATGGTACTTCATACAACTTGTATAACAAAATCATGTATAAATTTAATGCTATTGGTTGAAGCTTCCTTAATCAACAAGTAATATAGAGAGGAAAAGAGAAATTACCCCAGAGATACTAAAGTTATCCAGGCTTATCCTAGCATACATTTCACATCTAGCCAATGCAGTAAGATCACTGTGAAGAAAATAGCAATATATAAATAAGCTTGCAAAATGTCTAGCTGTTTTTCGCACAAGGAGGAAAAAGAGTTTCTACCTTCTTGAATATACATCATATAATGAACCAGAATCATCCACAATTGGTATTGAGCTAACTTCAGCTGCAAAATGAAGTAAACATGAGATAACAAAAGATAGAGAATAATCAATGTCAATAATACCTTTTGCTTCTAACATGGATATCACTACAATAAGCACAAGTACCATTCAATGTCTAAATAAAAAAGAGACTTGACTGCTATTTTGAAAAAGAAAAATGATCACCTTGATTCATCAGAGAGATAGCAGCACTAAGCGAGGCATTTGGCCTTAGCGTTGCAATTGGTTGTTTATTGGATTCCCCCACTTTTGGTGCCAATTTACCCAAAGGTATTGAACCAATCGGTATTTGAAGAACCGGCAAAGAACCATAATCGTTCTTGAAACGCTTGCATATACCTGAAAATTAACTCCGTACATTAGTTCCAAACCATTTATGTGCATAGCCAATAAATGAGAAAGCTTACATTTTAGTATTTCTGAGCGAGAAGTCATATGTAGCAGCTGAGGAGTTGAGTCGCCCTTGGAAGAAGAATGCATAATAGCAACTACTCGCACCTTGTATTGCAAAATTTTTAAAGCGATGTCTTCTAGTCTCTCAGAGGGCCTAGCCTGCAGATTAAAAATAAATATAGAATGAAATACTATAAAATCATAAATAATTAACGTAAATTTTCTACGCAAAATTGGGAAATTGATTTGATATGCAAAAATTTTCTCACAAGTGTTGAGGAGCTTACATCAACAAAACTCCAAGGATATGTTCTCCCATTACTATCAGTTCTGCATTGCTGTAATTTTCTCTCCATCCATGCTGCTATTGTTTGTGTCTCAAGTTGTTCATCATTCAAAGTGGATCGATGACTCTCCGGCTGAAATTAAGCATGTTAGATGATTCACATAATTTACAAAACCATGCATATGCGGTTAAAAGATAGAAAACCAATCATTGGTGTTAATAGAGATTAGCTAGGCGAAAATTGTATGTATGGGCTGCACACTCAATATCTTATTAACGGTTTGATCGATTATGTTAAATCGATAAGAAAGAAAGAGATCTAGCACTGGGTGCATGTTTTATGGAAAAAACTTTCCAGACAAAACAAACCATGGCATTTGTGAAGGACTAGAAACACCATCAACAGAGCATCATTGGGAAAATAGAATAAAAGAGAAGGTTTGTTAGATAAATTAGGGACTTTTGGTCCTATGCAATGTCAAATAGGACAGAAATAACTACTAGAATGAAAGCCAAAAAGATCATAAGGCAAATTGATGCTGGAACAAGGATACAATGAGGAAAGGAAACTAAAGATAGGACACCAAACAAAGGATGGTACAACCTATATACCATTTTTTCACAAAATCTATAGTATAATATGGGTTAAACATTCGATCCCTTATTTATAGCTTGACTACAATCAACCAATGGAGTGATCAAGGGTCCACTCAGGATCTAATCAGTAGCCTAACTGCTATCTAAGAATGAGGAATCATCACAAGACCATATCTTCTACTATAAGTGATGAATATTCCAATAATGTATTGAAGGATAACAATTGATCAATCACAATAATATGCATGATCATGATACCAGACATACCATATAAATAAATATCCAAAATGGAAGAACTATAAATCATTTTTCAAGAAGAAAAAAGCATCAATGATAGCTAAAAGGCACATATTTCAAGGCTTGATCTTCCTAAATAAATATCTCTAATATTTAATACAAGCCCAAATAGTTTTACTAGAACCTACTACATAAAATGATAGATTTTTAGCCTAAAATAATGATAATAGAATTCAATGGTGATGACAACAATTTCAAATCAAATTAACATAACTAATTGTGCCTAATGGTAAAAAATATTTAGCATAAATCAACCTCATCTGCCTTGTAATTTCTTTTAACTTCACATGGACTTAGGTCTCAATGAAGTTACTATATATGTCATACAATTTTCCTTTTTCAACCATTTTTGCCAATTGTTCAGTTTTCATTCAATTATATTTACCAAAATTCTTACGAACCTCTTTCAGTGCTTGAATAACGTCCATTGCACTAAGAACTGCAACAAACTTGCACTTCCTAGAATCCCACACAGGAGCCAAAGTTACTTCCTGAAAGCAGATATTAAGTTACAATATATATTGAACACAAGGTAAAATTTAGCATCAGATTTAATACATTGCATGTTCATGGATGTGTGCTCTTATTTGAAGAAGAAGAAGAATAACACCTCATGTAAATAGTGTAATGGAGGAGGGGAGAACTTACCTGTTCATATAGAATATGCAATGCTTGCTTAATTGATAAATCTATATTCAAGACAATAACCTGAAATTATCTTAAGCAAATTAGCTTCACCAAGCTATTGATTGGAAACATTGAAAAGACAAGGGAGAGAGGGGTATCAAACCTTGCCAGACTCGGGAAGCAAATCATTAGCAGTATTTAATGACATATATTTATATATGTGGTAGCGAGACACAAGCAGAGCAAACTCTGGTGTCCTAGGAAAACCTCCCTGGAAAAGCTCCAAGGTTAAGGTACGTTCTTTTATGCAACATAAATTTCAATACTAGATGGATTATGAAATCAAATTTAACATTCATTTGATAAGAGAATATAAGAATAATCAGGAAGATATTTTTCAAAGCAAATATAAATATTTATAAGATTTGAAATTTCTAGCATTTTTTTTTTTCAATAAGAGAAGAATTTTTAGAAGGGAAAATTTACATACAAACTCACCAAAACAATCATCAATTGAATAAGGCTATCTAATCCCTTTCACCAATTAAATTTTTTAAAATGTTATGTCATTATGCTTCTTCTATTACTTCAGATTCCAAAACTGCCTATATATTTTTTTAGTTCTTTTAAATATTAAACGTAGTTTTGAACATGAGAAGTTTACCATTACAAGACTATAAATGCATGCATGTATGCTACCTGGAAAAAATAACACACCATTTTGACAATTATGTTAATCATTACTAACATTGTAGACCTAGATATATAACACACTTAAGAATCCTTTCCAAGCAAAATATATGCAACAAACCAAGGGGGCATAGATGGGAAGGGAGAAAAAACATACCATGTGTCTAGTGAAATTAATGCTGTCAAGCTGCATATGGGATCTACTAGGCATTCCATGTAACATATATGGTTCTGCCACCGAAATAGTGTTCACTGTGTCAGTGAACCCGTTTATAAATGGTTGCTGCTCATCGTGCCGCCACACACCATCCACACAAAACTGATACTGCACACAAATTAACATGAATCAAACATCCTTCTCATATTGTGCAATGTTTAGAAGCATTTCAGTTTTTCCATGAAATGTTTGATCTGGCGCCAAATGAGTATATTTAAATTTAAATACCAATACATTAATAACTGCGACAAGCCAAAATGTGAATGCATCATTAAAAAATTAAATAACAAATCTACAGTAGATTATCTGTTTAATGACGATTATTTATGCTGTTCTTGTACACATAATTGAATATGTACATAGCAAATATGTGATATAAGATAGCTTTTATCCTAATGAAAGTTGGTTAACAATAGGACATAACAAGAACAAATTCTACTAATTGCCCTTTGAAAATTGCTCTCTAGACTTCCAAAATTGCTCTAGGGCACCCTGAAATGACCTTTATACTCCCAACAACAGTTACTGTCTGCGTTGCACTAGTGGCACTTAAGTGTCGTTGCATTCTGCCTTATATTAGAACAACAACTCACACTCCAACCCTTTTTAAAAAAAAAAAAAAACTTTCCTCCCTTTAAACCAACCTCCATCTAAACCAACCTCGATCCCTTTGTTGTAAACCACAACAAATGAAATGACCAAGATACAAACATTGCTTGTAAAGCAATAGAAAAGGATAAATGTTAGTACAGATCAGGAAATTATAGTACATAAACACAATTATTTATATTGTTTTGATGTTGTTTCAAGATGTAATGAAAGAGTTGAAAAGGAAGTTGTTTCAAGAGATTATTTTGAACTTGATCCTACTGCCCTATCAATCGAAAGCAGGACAGCAAGATCAATTTTAAAACAACCTCTTGAAACAACTTCCTTTTCAACTCTTTCATTACACCTTGAAACAACATCAAAACAATATAAATAATTGTGTATTCTGACTAAGGTTAAAGATTATTGACCAAACATAAAGCACATTGATATATAAGTATTTCAAACATTAGTAGTTTCTTTTCTTCCTCAGATTTTAAAAATTCATATAAAGGCCAAATACCGTATGAAGTCCTGGAGTCAAGTAGCAAACAACTTGAAATCCAGTCGGGCGTCCTTCAATTCGAGACATTGGTAAATTTGTTGACCATCTGTGCATACACAAATAACATAATATTAAGTGATATCATGCAATAAACAAAAAATAACAACAAAAATGCCATCAAAACGAATCAAAGGTGACAACAACAACAACATACATCTACCATGTTGAATAAACTATACAATCAATAAATAAATAACATGATTAAGCTAATTCTAGTATGCAATAAACAACAAAAAAAAACTTACCAAAAGGAAACAAAGTGACAGCAATATACATCTACCAATACCATACTCAAATAATTTTCTAGAACAGGTACTCAAAACTTTTTATCATTTTTAGAAGAAAAAAAATTCTTTCAAATTATCATTTTTTTTAAGAAAGTTGTGACAAACGTGCTCTAATTCTAATAAAAAAATTGAGAATTGAAGTTGTTACCCAGTGAAAGAACCGCATAGAAACGCGGTTTCACCTCCATGAGGCCAAACAAACAAGTGAGGAATGGAAAAAGGTTGAGGATCAGGTACTGGTACATCACTACTACTTCCATTTCCTCCTCTACCTGCAGCTAATGAACCAGACATTTCAATCTCTAATCACAAACAACTGAACAATTGAAGCAAGAACTTAAATGTTTTGTAAAATAATGTAGCAAATAGCGTGACAAAGTTCATATTTATATTAATTTAGGCAGGAGAAAGAAAACATAAAAAGTATAAAGTTTGCATTGTGAACTGTGTTATGGTAATGACTACAAAATTATCAATCAAGTGAATAAAAGTGAGACGTAGGAATCAAAATGTTGTAGAGTTTTAGAAAAAGGAAGAATAAAAAGAAGAAGAATACAAATAAAAACAGAAAAAGCGCTTAACCTTATATGGATGCATGCTACTGTGAACTGTCCTCTAACTCAAGTTTCTTGTTGTTTGGCATACCACTAAAATGAGTTATTTCTGATTTTGGGGTTTTCCAACGGCTAATAGAAGATGATGAACTTTTGTTTTGTAAGTGGACATGGTTTTTTTCTTTCTTCTTTTGTGAACCGAGAGTATCCTCCGCATGCAACTGCAATTTTGCAAATATTAATGCCTTGAGTTGTAATGGATGACGAAACTCTCCCTTAAGAGAATTTAACATTGCCACATTCTCATGTTTTGATTTGATTGACCTCTAATTAAGTTGAAAAAGATTATTAATTATCATCCCATCCAAGTGTTTTTGAGTCTAAATTTCATCACTAATCTCGTACTAAGTAGAAAAAATATGTATGAAACAATATCTTATAAGAAAGCGAAAAGTTAAATGTATTTAATCTATATTTGATTCAAATACATTCGATTTTTTTATTATACTTTTTAAGAACGAACAAACAAACGAATATACCCTCAAATTTGGTTTCATTATTCATTGCACAGAAAACCATGAATGTCATACCAAATTTAATGAGTATTAGAAGAACACGATTTTAGGATTCTAAAGCAGCCACTAATAATCTCCTTCTAAGTTCTAAGCATGACATTCAAATTTCGTGTGCGGTGAACAATTGATACTCCCTCTCTCCCAATTTAAAACGAGTCTTTTACTCATTTCACATTTATTACAAAAAATGTATTAGTGAAGGAGAGAGAAAAATAGTTTTAAGTGGTCTTATCAAGTATTTGTTTATTTACCATTATCATAAATGCAAAGTAGAATATAATGAATTGAGAGTGATAAACGTAATATTAATTAGAGTTACAATTGAAGGAAAATAATTAATATTGCATTGAAAACTGAAATGAGTCAGTTATTTTAAGTACATTTTTTTTAATTTTTATTAAAGAATAAAGTTGATGTCGTGTTTTTGTAGAAGTTTTTAATGTTGAACATGCCAATAATTATGTAGTTTATTCCCTAAGAAAAATTATGTAGTTTGACTAATGATGCACTGATTAGAACAATAACTCATATAATTGATCGGGTCAACTAATGATCCGAGTGTTAAAATACTGATGCATCACGAGTTTAAACAACATGGGGTTAGGTAGCTCAACTAGTCTGAGATAAGAGTTAAAAAGTTGAAGGTCTACGATTCAAGTATAAATTGTTGCAATGTGTAGTAAACAACAATTACGTTAGGTTATAATAGAGAATGATTTTACTCAGTATAAAAACAGAGAATGATTTTATATTATCTTAAACAATTTAATAAACTATTGATTGTTATATATTAAAATAAAATAAAATAAAGGGTTAAATAAGTTTTTTGTCTCTATAAATATAGCGAATTTTGATTTTCGTCCCTAAAAAATTAAACTGGATGTTTTCATCCTCATAAAAAAGTTTATTTTGTTTTTTGTCCTTAATGCCCAATTTGTGTTCATGTAAATATCAAGATTATAACTCTTTTATGTTCAAATTGTATCTATATTATGTTCGTTTATTATGTTCAACCTTTGTATATTCTTATTGTGTTCAAAAAATTCAAAAACATGTCAAAATTATATTCATTAGGGACCAAAAATAAAATAAAAAATTTTGTGAGATGAAAACATTCAGTTTAATTTTTTAGGGACTAAAATCAAAATTCACAATATTTATAGGGACAAAAAACTTATTTAACCCTAAAATAAAATAAGGGTACCCAACCTTGCTAATTGAAATGGGAGGTTCTAAAGGACCTATGAATTTCGACCAAAGCTCAAACTTGCCATTTGAAATGGCGATGTCATTCTAGGTTAAGCATCGTATGACATGGTGTGGGTATAGCCACATCAGATTATTGTCCTTTTTTCTTCAGATATAGACACAGTAACAACACACACATTTCTCTTCTTCACACATGTCCCCTCTCTCTCTCTCTTAATATTAGGTAAGTCAATTGATTCTTTAAATTTTCATTTGTCCTTCCTTCTCCGATTGTTTGTTTTCGAGTTTTAGAATTGAGAATTGTCAATGAGTTGAGAGCAAACTTATCAATTTAGAGCTTTAGAGATTAATGAGTTGAATCCAAATATAGTTTACAATAGAACATATAAACGTACTTTGATTCATGCAACCGATCAAGTTATCAGGGTAAATTTTTTTTTAAGGAAATGTAAAGCTTGATTATTGTTAACTATTGATAATTAACTGAGTCAGTCCAATTCACTGCTCGCAACCCGACTTGAACATAGAGTGGTTCTTCTTTTCTCCATCACTAGATAAATCAGAGCATGTAAATCACGCCACGTGGACAACATTTATTATCTTAATTAATCAACTAAGAAAGAAAAATGAAAAGAGACTCGTAAAAAAGAAGAACCGCGAGCACAACCAAAAACCCTGCGTTCCCTCTTTCCATCGTCGTCGTCGACCGTTGTCTTGCAGTCGCCGGGAATCATTACCTTCGAATCTAAACCACGCCGGCAATGGCTGATTTTCAGACTTCCACCCACCGATCGAAGTGGATCTTCTCTCCTCAAAAATTGATTGAGAAATATACAGCTGCCAATAAGAGAGCCAAACAAACCCTAGACAACTGTGGAGCTACTCTAATGGAAGTTGATGTTGATGGCTCTTTAACATATCCTCAACCCCACCCCAATGCAAGCGATAATGGTCAACATTTATTCTCAATTTTTAAGTTTTTTTTAAAATTATTTTGTTCACAAGAGTTGTGTGTTTATGTTAGGTGAAAAGCATTCTCGGATAAAACCTCTTAGTATTGAAGAAGAACAAAGTATAAAGGTATTTTATGAAAATAAGCTGCAAGAAGTGTGTAACAATTTCCACTTCCCTCATAAGATCCAGGTATGCAATCTCATAAGAACTGCGGCAACACTGTTTGTTTTTCTGTAATCAATATTTTGAAATTGTTTATGCTACACAGGCAACAGCCCTCATCTTTTTTAAAAGGTTCTATCTGCAATGGTCTGTCATGGAACATCAACCAAAAAATATAATGTAAGATTTTCTTTGTTTTTTTTGCAAAATTAAGTAGGAATTCAGACTCATTGGTTGTTAGTTGTTACGGTGAACTCATATTAGTTTATTAGTTGTTTGAAAATGTTGGAATTGGTTACGTTATTAGTTGTTTGATAGATGGATTGGTTATCAGTTTTCTCGTTTCATTAATATTGTTATCCCTTTGAACGTTTACTTGCTTTTCGTGATATCATTTGTTTGATTAGGTTTGTGTTCGTCGTTGGTTATAAATATATATTGTATTTATTATTTTATTTATTTGTTAGGATCCTAGATTCTTCAGATAGCTCATTCAATTTTGATTTGATCCCGATATTATGGGATCATGTTTGCTCTACCTCTTGTATGTATATACTTGTAAATCTCTTATCTATTATATGAGAAATAGTGTTTGATTTATTCATTAGCTTCTCAGTAACTCAGAGGAAACCTTTGTACAGGTTGACCTGCATATATGCTGCTTGTAAGATAGAAGAAAATCATGTATCGGCTGAGGAGCTTGGTAAGGGGATTTCACAAGATCATCAAATGATTCTCAATAATGAGATGATAGTTTATCAGGCACGGAAAGGCCTCGTATATCATATTGTTCTAGTTTTTTTTTTATATTATATCGTTTTATTTTATTTTTAGCCCATCAATGACAATAAACCCTGGTTATGCAGAGTCTGGATTTTGATCTTATTGTTTATGCTCCATATCGCTCAGTTGAAGGTTTTACAGATTCTATGGAGGTTCGTCTAGTTGGCTGTGTGGAATTCTTTTTAAATGTCTACAATTTCGTGCATTTCAAAATAAATCTTTTGCTTTCTCTCATTTTATTTTTGCTTAATAATCCTATGAACTGTCTACCATTAACATATTTTTTTAATGATTTTATGTTGAACTGAAATTTGTGACTATGGTCATTGATAGGAATTTTGCAACTCTGGTGAGGACGAGCTTCAAAAACTCAAGGTACTATTCTAATTTTTTTTGTCATGAATAATCATCAGGCTGAGCACAATGTTGTGGTCATTAGAATTTTTTTGGCTTATGGTTTTACATATAGGAGTATCATTCCCCATTTTCTGAACAATTAGTGGTCATTACTTATTACTTGTCCGAGATTGAGATCGTTTCAAGTTTTTGGAACTGTAGGCAATCTCAGCCATAAAAATATTTTACTCTATAAGGGATGTGATTGCATTTTAATCCGTTGCATTGAGAACTGCAGACACATAGTTTCTTTCTAGAGTGTAGATGAGCTCATTCTCTTCCTCCACATGTCTTGTCTACTTGTAACATAATGCAATAATTTATGTTTCAATTGAATGTAATAAGTAGCAGAATGTACCAATGCCCTCTTGAACATAAAAGGTGCTGTAGCATCCTCTACCTCTCTGTGCGTGCGCACCCACACACGCGCGCACATGACATATCAAGTGAGAGGTGCAGGAGTCCATACTCATTCAATCCTATGTGAATGATCAAAATTAAAATTTCACTTCTCATGTTCTCATCCAATACCTTCCTATATATATGTATGCATGTAGTAAGCATTCATGTAATGTAATGCTTATTTCCTCTATTCTCTTCAGGCCCGGCCTTGAGGGAGTGCAAGGTGCTCAATCAAGCCGGGCCTCCAAAAGCTATGGGCCTCAAAAAAATTAACTCTAATACCCACCCCCACTTAAATAAAAAATATATATGTTACTTCTTTACACGTTTGAGGTTTTTCTAGACTTTAGTTCTCCTATCTGGACATAAATCTGGTACTATCAAACCACCCCCAATTTGTATAATCACTTAATCAATCAATTTAAAAAGCTATTTCATTGAAAGAATCACAACAATCATTTCTTTTTCACATAAACCATTCGTTTTTCCCTTTCCCACTACGGATAAGTGACAAATCCAAACGACGTCGTTAGTAAATTCTACCTCTCTTTCACTTAATTTTTTTGTATTTCGTTTCATGTTTAGAAGCTCATTCTGATTCTATTTTTTTAATAAAGCTAAACTACACAAAAATTGCGTTTTTATTTTATTGGGGGCCTATTTTAAATAGAGAGCCGAGCCTCCTATTTCATAGGGACGGCCCTGATTCTCTTCCATTTAAGTATAAAGAAATAGCTAACTGTTTCATCATACTTTTTCTCCTGCTGTATAGGCTTTGCAAAACACAGCAAGACTGGAAGTTGATAAAATGATGCTTACAGATGCACCACTCTTATTTCCTCCTGGACAGGTATTCTCAAAATAGTCTGTAAATTTTGTAATTCCATTGTTAGATTTAATATTCTTGTGACAAGAATAGTTTGTATCTTCCTGATGCAGTTGGCCTTGGCTGCTCTGCGTACCTCAAATGCAGTCCATACAGTTGTTGATTTTGACAGGTACTTGTTTCACATGTTTCTTTGTGATAATTACCTCAGAGACCCTAAAACAGTTTCCATTAGCTGTTATTTGTTTCATAATCACGTGACAACAAAATGACCTGCCTGGGGTTTGGATTTTAGTATACTCTTCGACCCAGATTAATGTCTCTACTCAGACATTTACTCCTACACTTGCACTTGCAGTTTTCTGAGTAGAATTTTTTCCCATCAGAATTCTACGCACACAATGACTGAGCTTCTTGAATCGTTGGATGCAATTGATTCTTGGGTAATTGTTTCTCATCCTAGTAGATGTCGCTCAACTGAATTATTGAAGTGTTAATTCCAAATTTCCATGTTTTATTAGCTTGGTAATGTGGTTTTATTCTGTTTACATTGACTAATGTGGCTTCGGCTATATATATGCAGGTTAGAAAATACAGAAGTCCTTCAGAGAAGGAATTGAAGCACATCAACCGGAAACTGAAGTCTTGTTGGGGCCATAGCTCTCATGACGAGTACTTCCTTTACCCTTTTACGTAGAATTGCCTGTTTGAGAGGGATTTTCGTGTTATTATATAATAATTTTGTATTGCTTAACAGGGGAAAGAAGAGGGAAAAGAAATCAAAGCACAAGTCCAGAAAGAGCTCAAATGAAGCACACAATGCATAGCCTCTTCTCTAGTTTTATATTCCGTTTAGTTGAGGCACTCATCTGATTTTTGTAAGGGAGTTTTTTTCTTTTCTGGGTTTCTATTGAACATGAAGGATGGTGTGTTGAAGAGTTTGTTTTCTTGAACACACACCGACATAATGGACAGACCTTGTCCGTTTAGTTGGAGGAAAGGAAAGATGTAATTCGAAACTTTTGTTGTATGGAGAGGAGGGAGCAAAATCCCTCTTGAGCCAATTTTAGCGCAACTTAAAAAATGAGAATTCTTTTGGATACAGAGAAAATATTTGTTTAAAATTTCGACTGGATACAGAGAAAATATTTGTTTAAAATTTCGACTTTATTTTATTTTATTTTTTATATATAATACAATATTAAGTATTGCAAAAGTGACAGCAGTAAATTTACACATTCTCTTAATTAAAATTCTTTTCTTGTCATACAAAAAACTACACATAAAATCACTTCCATCCATTCTCATCGGTTGAGTCAACTGGACTAAGTGATAGGTAACATTTCCCTCCCTATAGGTGTACCAGAGAATTAGTGACTGACCAAGAATCTTCGGAAAACTCCTGCAAAAACTTACTAGTGAGTCTGATTTTGGAATGTTTGCTGCTTCGCATAGGTCCTCTCAATTGCCTTTTGTATGACATTTACACCCCAAGGAACTAGTTCATATTAAGAATATGGTTTTTGATGATGCTGTTCATATTCCTTGCTTATGGTGTTTCTAAAGTGCTTCTGTGTTTTGCCATTGCTGCATTCCACTTTTGCAGATGATCAATTAGACATACTACAGAGTACATATCCTTTCTCCTATTGTTTCGATTTCAAGTTCTGCAACATGTTATATTAGCTAGCCAATGTCGTACACTTACCTTCCCAAATTAAGTACCGTATACGGTATACTATTCTACACGTGTGTTGTACTTTCCCCCCTCTTTTAACAATGGATCATCTTTGCTAAAAAAAGCAATGGAATTGTGTATGTACGAGGGAATAAAATGGGAATTTCCATCACCGTTGAGGACATCGGATGAGTAGGATTTTGTAAAGCATAACTATACGTCAATAATCTTTTACACGTGATTGCATTTGATGAAAATTTAAAGGCTGTTTTTTTTTTTTTTTTTTTTTTTACAATGAAGGTTGATTTTTAAATGAATTATGATAAGAGTGTAATAATCTTTTGGAGTTGCTAGTTTTAAATTTGACACGGTCATCTTTTGACCCTATATTTTGTATAGGGATGTTTACTTATTTATTTTATTTTATTTAGTGTATGTTTGGTACAATAGTGGCCTTGTTAGAATCGTTAAGCGTCACTGTGATTTTGTAAAAGTTATATTATATATTTTTTTTACGTTAAAAGTTACATTATATAGTTTTTATAAAAGCGAAATTATATTATGATTTTGGCATATCTACCATTATATCAAACATATGTAAATCTTTCATTAGAGATTACAATTGACAAAATTATAGAAATATTTTATGTAAACCCTGTGTAAGAGTCTCATAACCTGAGAGATACTGAGGTTGTCAATGGGTACTTAGTATTTGCAAATGATCACCAATCACCATCATCCACCATTCCGATCTCTAAGTGACTCCATATTAAAAACCAATTATTGCCTTTATTTTTAATAGTTGAAACATCTTATTTTATTTTATTAAAAGTACTACTTATATCCCTTGTAATCAAATAGTTAGTATTAAATCCAATTTGGTGTACGAAAATTTACTTGGTGATATTTTCTCTCTCACACAATTGGTTCTATCACCTTCATACAATACAATGACGGATCTAGTTAGGGGACGGGCAAATGCTAACCATGAGATTATATATGGATTGTCTATAAATAAAATTAATTAACCATGTTTTCAATTTTCTTATGGTATCTGCGCTCCCTAATTTCTTTATTCTCTTTAGAGGTTTTGCATTTGTAGGTGTGACAAAATTTAAAACAACAATATGGATATTTTGGTAGTGCTTACGAGGATTGTTTCTTTTTTTGTGGTCGGGTTTGAATCCCAGACCTTGCATATACTATGCATTGTTCATATCAATTGAGTCAAGCCCACAAGGACTTACGAGGATTGTTTCTAGAGATATCAAATAGTTTTGTTTTACGGGTAATCATTTCAAATTATTACTCTTACAATTATGGGCAAAAATATATCAATGTTAATTTTTTCTGGTAACAAAAATATATCAATGTTATGTTCATGTACGAATATTTGACTCTAGAATGTAAATTTTCTGATTCCATCCCCGCCTTCATGCAAAACTTTAAATACTATTTATACTTCTCTAGCTTTGTAATTCTTTTCTTCTTAGACTTTTGCCGTCTTTTTTATTAAAAAATAATTATCAATGTAATTAATGAATATGACAACTCATATTTTCTATATTTATTTATTGACATGACAATAAATCATTAAATATATGTATAAAATAATGGTACACCAACATAATATATCAATTAAATTCATTAAAAAAAAGTAGATATATCCAAATAAAATAAAAAAAGTAAATAAATAGATCGGGTCAACCCGGTTAAAATCCGGTCCCAGTTTCGGGTCATTCATGACCCATTGGCGAATATAAGTTCCCGCACTGTGAAGAGTGGTGGATTGTTCCTGAAAATGGCGTTTCTACTCTCTACGAGCTTCACCGTTCCTTTACCCGTAAACAAGGTAGGTAAACACATTCATTATGAACTTCCCAACTTCATTTTCAACTTTCCGTTTGTGTTGCACACTAATTTATATAATCCAACTTTTTATTACTTTTTACCAGGGGTTGAACCATTTAGATTATGCTCTCACTAAATTTTCAAGGAAACCAACAATTACTACAGGTTTTCTTTTTTTCAACCTCTGAATGTGATGAAATTATCTTGTAGCATTTATTAATTTGTCAAAATTGAAATTGCAGCCTGTGTATGTAATCATTCATTTTTGTGTTGGTAATTTTGGTTTCTTAGGAGTGAATTAGTCATTGTTAGTATGGAATTGCTATTAATATTTAACTGGTTAGGTTGGTTGGATTAGAGTTTTGAATATGTATCTTAACTTTGGAACATGTTCTTTTTCATGTTTAACAAAAGAATGTGTTTGTAGAAGTTGTTATGAATTTCTAGTTTATGGAATGAGGTCATCCATTTGGATCACAAAAAAAAGAAAGCATATCTTTTGAAAAAGGGTGAAGCTTTAACAATCTCATTCTTCATAGCTCTTTGAAAACAAAGTGGAAGAGGACATCTTATTTTAAAGCTGCTTACTTTACATACATGCATACTCAGACTGCTTAGCTTGTTAGCTTATCTTAAATTCTTTCAGTTATACAATACTTCCTCAGTCCCAAATTATACGACGTTTTAGGTATTTCACGCATATTAAGAAATATACTTAATTTTGTGTTGGAAAGAGATATTATGAGTTGTTTTACAAAATTGTCCTTAATAAATGATATGTGAAAGATAAATGAAAGAATTGAAAGAAAAGATAGTAATAAATAGTTAAGGATATAATAGGAAAAGTAACATTAATGTTTCATTGATATTGTAAAGCAACGTATAGTTTGGGACAATTTTTTTTTTCAAAGCGACATATAATTTGGGACAGAGAGAGTATTATTGTAGAGTGGATTATTTTTTTCGGGTGTATTTCTTTTTTTTGTTGGCAAGTTCATTTATTGTAGAGTGGATTATTTCAGAATTATCCAGGGTCTGATCTTGATGTAGTTAATTTTCCCTTCTAGGTGTCTGTTGTGCACTGTTATCCTCTTCTATAATTGTCAAGCATTGTGAGATTCTGTGGTGAATTTGTTACACATAAATGAGAACTTAAGGTCTATTTGATTCAACGAGGGAAGGTGAAGGGAGGAATTTGAAAAGATTTTGTATTTGATTCTAGGAGAGAGTCGGGATTTTAATGGAGGAAAAGAGTAAAATTGTTTTTTACCATTCTAATATTTAAGATCATATTAAATAAAAAGTTATTTAAGTACAAACATGTAGCAAGTACTCCTTCCCGTCTATATCTCCTCACTTTTGAAGTGGAGCTAAAAATGGCTTAGGAGGGATTTTGCTCCTCTCCCGTACTGCATAGTGCATACAGATATCACGTGCATCTATCTGTATTATACGTATATTTGTGCTAGCTTCAACTTCAGGATTCAGACATTAGCATATTTTGGATGGTAGATTTTGTGGGATTGTTTTGATTTTTGAATACTTGCATCATGGTTGTCCTTAGCCTTCAATATGACTATAAATTATAATTGCAGCTCAAAACATTATAGGATCTTGCATCTCAAATAAACACATGTTATTCATTGAAAGAAGAGGAGGCTGTCAGCATTGCTTCATGTCATTGGCAAGACTTCTACATGACTCATACTCTTATAAAGGGAATGTAAATTGTTACACTAAAATAGTTATATCTGGTTATTGGGTGAGCCCTGATGTTGATGATGGGTGGGGATTTGTAGAAGCTTTTATTGATCAAATAACTTGATCTTGTTTGTTTTGGACAAGAGTTGATTTTACTTATTTATCATAGATGTAGGTCACAGTGTGGCTCTTGGTAAGCTGACCACTGTTTCTAGTTTTTTAAGGCTCAACAAACTAACTATTTTTTCCCCAGGAAAATTGAGGTTATCATGTATAAACGGCTACTGGAAAGACATCTATTACTGAAACAGTTAGTGATGAAACAGTTTTTCAACTGTAAGTGAATTCAGGTCAAGCAGATTTTACTCACAGAACAAAACTCTGGAGATTGGCCCTTGATTTGGTTTTGAATTTTGATTAATTTCGGGAGTTTGTAGTCGATGTCTTCAATCTCTCACAAAAGTTATCTATGGTTCTGTAAGACTTAATCCCAAATAGTGCATATCGTTTCAATCAGTCTATGCAATGAAATAATTAGCATGTTACTTTTTTGAGGGTTTGGAACACATCACCTATACACAAATTTTACCGACTCAAAGATCAGATCAATGTAATGAAATCTGGGCTTAATTTATTTGTCCTGCTATGGCAGAGTAGAAACCAACAGAGTCACGTGAATCTTAATCATCAAATTTTCATCTTCATTATTTGCTCCTTCTGTAAGTTACATTGATCTATTTACTACTCTTGTTTATGTTTACTTTACAGTGTCAAAACTGATCTGAAGTGTGGCAGCAGAACCAATACCTTGTTATGATTCATGTTTTGCCCAATTCATCCAACTTGATTTCATGAATTTTTGCATGTTTGTTTAGTGAACTCTACTACAAGTTGTAGCTTTTGTGCCACCGTGGATTCCTACCGTGGTTTTCAAGTTTACCAAACACAAGGTTCATAACTTGCATAATAATTCTGCATTCGTATATACTTATAGAATTTCTGGAATGAATCTAAGAATTAAAAGAGTAAATCAATTCTAAGATTGTATTTCAGCGCAATTACACATTCAGCAATTCCATACGGTGTAGCAAGAGTGTTGGATCTAAGTTCACATTTTCTCTATTCAAGGGATCCAATTAGTACATTGTATTGAAAGTTATGAACTCGATACCAAGCTATTATTGGTTACCAAGCTACCTCAAAAAAAATGCTATGCAGTTAGGTAGGTAGGAATGAATCTCGATACCGCAATTTCATGGTCGGAGCAAGTGGGAACAGTGATCATATGAATATATGATTATAATCGCATGGTTACTGATTTTAATGTATGCAATGCAGCTATTTGACAATACCCTAAATATACTATCTTTTTTTTGCTAAATCATGAGAATTAAGAAATTGATAGTAATATTAAATTTGTTACTCTATTCCTTTTTAAGTTTTGTTTTTTTTTTTACTTTTTTCACAAAGACGACCAATAAATTTTGTATGTTTGACTGATAAAAGTATGATACCATTAGAACAAACAATCACAATTCAAAGAAATCAATAAAATCAGAATTTAAAAGGATAGTAAGATGTTTGTTAACAAAGTTTGATCAATTATGTCTACATCCTTAACTGCAGTTTCTTTGCATCATACTCCTTCCGTTTTTATATGACTGTTGTTTTAAATTACTAACATGAAATTAAAGAAGTGGATTTTTAAAGTTTTTTCTTCGTGTTATACCCTTATTTCAATCCACCAATAAATTCCTATTTTTTTTGGAACACTTTCTTTTTCCAATAAATTTGATTAAATATTTCTTCTTAACAAACAATTAATCAACTTTCTCTCTCCAACAAACTCCTTTTTTCTTCACACTATCTCTTCCAAAACAAATTATTTTTTCCCATCATAATTGTTCTTCTAGTTTGCACTTAAATTTCTTAACATATTACCATCTTATTTATAACATTTCTATTCTACATGGATCTATTGTAATAGACTAACAGGCAACAAAAGTTTGTTTGAAAAAGAAAAAAAAAACCTTGTTTAAAAAAAACTTGAATTTTTTAAACAGATATGATGGTTCAATTATTATAGGTAACAAAAGTTTGTTTGTTTTTTTTTTTAAAAAAAAGAAACTTGATTAAAAAAATACTTAAATTCTCCAAATACACATGATTAGTTTTATTAAAAAGTAGTATGAGTAATTAAGAAAGTGTATAATTGACAAATAGTACCTTAAAATATCAAAACGACGGTTTATAAAAATAATTGACGGAGTATATTTTTCTAACGACAAAAATAGAGTGTAAAACATCGTGAGAAATCTAAGACATCTTAACTAAATTGACACATCAAAGGTCCCATATATCATTTGTTGCAGCCTAAAATTAATTAATATAAAGAGAACAAAGCTTAGAGTTTAAAAAAAAAACCAAAGAAATAAGGTATCGTTCTGTTGTGAATTTTTGTGGAAATTATTATTATTATTATTGCTGCTGCTGCTGATATTAATTTATGGTACGTTTGACTTGGTTTTATACCCATGTTTTGATTCAAAAAAAAATTAGCTGTCTTTCCTTTATATCTCTAATGTGGCAATAACACTCCTTGGTCAAAGCTTAATTCTCTCAACAAAAACATTGGTGTGTCTATATTAATGGACGTTTTCTTGGAAAAGAAGTGCGTGCAGTAATTACAAATACGGTTGGGAATAGGCTAGGTCAGGCCAGACTTTGATAGGTCTGAGTCTGGCCTACGAAAAAAATTGCAAGTCTAAGCCTGGCCTACGGCTTTTCATAGGCCTATTTTTTTGGCCTGACCTAGCTTATTTAAAAGTCTATTTACAGGCCTACTTATTATTAAAGTCTTAAACATTCCATTTTATCTACTTTTAAATAGGCTAAATAGGCCTTAAAACCTATTTCATTGTAAGACTTGTTTATCACTATAAGGCTTTAAAAGCCTATTTCACTGTAAGGCCTTAAAGCCTATTTAAAAAGTTCATTATTTGAGTTGTTTCTTTATTTCTATGTTTAATATAAATTATATTTTATTATAAATAAAAAATAAATTTTAATAACACACATAATTAGGCCGTCCTATTAGGCTTCGTAGGCTTTTTTGATAGCCTAAGTTTGGCCTATTTACTTAAATATGCTTTTTCAAAAGCCTAAGCCTAACCTATTTAATAAACAGGTCAGGCCAGACCATGCCTAAACAGGCCATGTCGTAGGCCCCCTTTGGCCTGTCTGACCTATTCCCAACCCTAGTTACAAACGTACAAAGAGAAAAACTCTACTATCCCTCACAAATTAATTTGTTATTTCATGAAATATTTCAATGCTTGAAATTAAATCTGTTGTTTCATGAAATATTTCAAATTATACAACAACATCAAAGACAAGTAAGTTTGTTGATCTCATTCTTTTACTTATACTTAATTGATTCTTATATTTATATATTGATTATTGTTATTTGTAGATATATTATTCTTTTTTTTTTTGGTACATTTGTAGAGATACTCTTATACCTGATTTTACAAAAGTCTTAGGATTTTCTCATGTCGTTTATCAAATTTATCTTGGTGGAGAAACTATGGAGAAATTGAGAGTTATCAATGGACTTCACCAATTTGGATTCCGAGTTTCTTCGCAAACAGTGGTGGCTCTCTCTATATTCGCCGAAACAGGTTCCATATCTCAGATTTTGAAGAAAAATAAATTAATAGATATAAATGGTTTTATTGTATGTGGTTAAATTTGTCCTTGTGCTCTTTTGATATGGCTATTTCGGTTTGTTATATTTGTGTTGATGAGTGAGTTATGACTCTTAACGTGAATTAAAAGATAAACTCAATTCTAATTAGTTGTATGTGCTTTAAGGATCCATTCATTTGACGGTTTTTTTTGGGTAAAATATCAGTATTATTTTTGTCAATTAGGTTAGTGGCTAGAATTTACCTTTTTATCAAGATGAATATATACACCGTGTCTAAGGTGAACCCTAATAATGCATGTTCATGCAAACTGAGATATGCTCGTGGGACTCCATATTTTTTAATTCATTTGAATATGTTGTTTGAGTTTTAATGTATAACAAAGCCTCTATGTGGTGTGCATTGTCTACCATCACCGACCATATTTTGTAGTTATCTAAGTAACTTGGCGATATGGAGAATCATGTTGTGTGTGTTTTTGAGCTTGTGTCATTGAAAAATGTTGCCCGTGGTGTAATCTGCGGTTTCTAGTATTTGAAGTGAAATGAGTATTTTTTTTTATATATATATAATGCATGATAAATTTAGAGATCTTATTATTTCGGCAAGAATAGCATTTTGTTAGATTGTATAATAAATTCACACATGGATCATATTTACCCAATGTTCGGTTGTTGCTTTGCATTCTTCTAAGTAGATGTGTATAACAAATCTATCATTGGATTTAATTTTTTCCTTAATAGAGATGCTATCCTTTCGAATTTATTTAAATAATATATATATATATATAAATATTAGCATGTAAGTAGTTGTTGTTTCAAACAAAAAAAAACATGTAAGTAGTTGTTACATGCTTCTTTTTGCACAAATAATACAAAACAAATTACATATTGTGAGAAAAGATGAAAATTATTTAAAAAAGTGACAATTATTATATAGAATTTTTTTTGAGGGGGTTATTACATAGAGTTTTTCCGCATATTTTTTTTATATTCTATTTAAAGAAGGGTAGGGAAAAAACTCTATGTAATAACCCCTCAAAAAAAAATCTATATAATAATTGTCAATTTTTTCAATATTCTTCATCTTTTCTCACAAGACGTAATTTGTTTTGTATTATTTGTGCAAAAAGAATCATGTAACAACTACATGCTAATATTTGTATTTATATATTATTTAATGTAACAACTACTTTTCTTCATTATTGTGTTTTTGCCAAAAGGGGTCTTATGTAGGGATAGAGGTTTTATGGACAAATTATAAGTTAAATAATTTACCATTTTCAAAATAAATAAGGAACATCAACAACATTAATTATTTTAGTCTCTCATTTTTTTTCCATCTATTTCTTTTCCTTTTCTTCTCTTTAGCCTCATTTTTCATTTATTTGTTCACGTCTATTTTTTTATTTTTTTTGTATTTTCTTCTTTTTGCACATATGCATATGCGTATATCATGTAGATCATCCATGTAAAATTTTATAAAAATCTAAAATCATTTGATATGGTTTTGAAACCCATCAAAATTAACGGTTTATTCATTTTTATATAACACTGTTTATTCATTTGAATGATTTCCAGCATACACACACAAGAGGACCATCTTAAAGCTCCAACATACACCGAGTCATGTGCTTTTTCGAAGTAAACCTTGAAAATCAAACAGTTCTTCTTGTATCGCTTTGCTAAGTCCACCACTTCATTCAACAAGAGCAATGGAGCACCATCTTAAAGTTGTCTTCCTTTAACGAAAGTCGACTGAGTCGGAGAGATTATGGAATCCATCACCAAGAAAATCCTATTAACTAGGACCTTGGCCACCAACTTATAAATACTTCCAAGGAGTAAGATTGGACAGAAATCCACAAAAGAATGAGAATCTAGAACCTTTAGAATCAAGGTAAAAAAATAAGCTGAGATACTTTTAGGAAGGCAATCATTAAGTTGAAATTGAGGTTTTTAATTCATTTGGTTTTGAGGTTTTTAATTTATAACTACATATATGTCCTCTAACTTTTGCTCTTTAGTGGTGGAAAGCTAGTTCTGAACCAGACCTCAGAACTCATCTTTACCAGTGTATGCATGGGTGGTTGTGTAGCTTGTCAGAGAGGACACAACATAAGAGAGTAAATATAAAGCATAATTAAATCGATAGTATAGTTGAGAAGTGGTCCCAAATTCCCAATATAGAGAGGAAATGCTAGTTGAAACCCTAATTCTGACATAAGCTTCAAACTGAGAGTTAATCACTTTGCTATGTCAACATAATTTAATGGGAGGCAATGTCCTAATACATCATTTGAAATTAGTAGAATGAAGCATGCCTGAAATTTGATTGGATTTTCACGGTTAATTATGCAAATTAATGAAAACGAGATAGTGGTCCCCGGTTTTGAAGGTTATGAAACCAAAATTCTAGTACATGTACGCCAGTTTGTTGATAAAACTTTCCATTGTTCCTGACTAGCTACAATTTATATACTTGTATTTTGATTATAAACTAAGGTTATATATCTGCAGATATCTACACTCTCTGAGGCAAGGACGATATTAACCGTTTTGGGAGAGGTATAATCAAACGCATCAATAAACGTTGCAATCAGTCTTATAAGTAGCCCTTTATACTTTCCATTTATTAAATTTGCTTATGAAAAAAAGATAGGCTAATGTTTTAAGGACACTTTAACAACTGCTGAACTACAAACTAAATTGGACTAAAATGGTGATCTTTGACCGGTCGGTCCTGACATAGTCGTATATAAAATCACTAATTAACCAAAGTTCTAAACTAACGATATATATATTCTGAAAATTATACGGATTTTGAAGGCACCAATGGATCTATAATCCAACGTGAGGGAAAGTTCTGCAGTGCCAAAAAAAAATAATACAAGAAATAGCAAGATATATATAAAACAAAATTAAAAAGATGGGATGAATTTCACTACTAAAAATAGGTTAAATTGTGAGCTGGGAAATTTAGAGAGGCCGGGAAAACATGAAATTCTTATAGTGTTTCATTATAAACTGATTTGTGTCCTTTCAACTCAATTCAAGACCTGGCAAAATTTGAACGATCAATATTAGTAAGCTGGATCTAGAATGGTCAAATTTACTAACCCTTACAAAAATTTCCCAACATTCTTTTGCTAATTGATTACAACAATCTTCACAATAATCTCATGGAATTATATAGGATTTCGATTTCGAAACATACCTTCAGCAAAAATTGCCTTTAATTTCTGCTAATTAGCACAACTATGTCTTGATTAACATATGCTCAGATCAGATTAAACATCATAGATCTATATATTAATGTATTTATACTAATGATGTACTATATCCGGTTCGTTCTTAATAGTTTATACCATAAGTAGCACAGAACAAAAAAAAAACAGTGGTTTATATCAAAGATGGAAGAAAGGGAAGCCCCTCAATTATAATTTGCAAGTAAATTAATTACCTCAAATACATCCAACAAAATTAGAAATGTTCTTCTTCATTGATTCCATCTTCAGAAAAAGGAAAGGAACTACATATTAACTCCGAGATTGATTTGAAGGAGCAAACCCTACTTAGAGAGGCTCTACGAAAAACATGGATTTTATGAGTTCTCTCATGTACTCGAACAGTAACAAAATATAAACAAAAAGATCCAGAAAGTCAAATGTATCTGGATCAAAATTTAGAAAGAAAAAAAACATTTGACTTTTAAAACCCTTTTGCTTATATTTTCTTACAGATGACTACTATGTTTGGTACTTGGATTTGTTGCATCTTCTTCAAACTTGTCTTTTGCAGTCTCATGAAGTTTGTTCTGATTTATTCTAACAAGTTCAGCTTGTCTGAATTTATACAAGTACCTTCCAATGGCTTCAGCATAGTTATCAAACCCTAACGAACACAGAGCCCAACAGATGTCATCCCCATTAACGGTTTTGCGATTCTCCTTGTGACACTTGTCAGATGCTTCACCTGTCACGAAACTTATGAACTCTGTCGCACATTCTTGCATCAACTGTTTGCTTTCTTTTGAGATCTTTGCATTGGGAGGAAGATTTTGCTTCATTATTCTACCCACATTAGCTATGGGCAACGTTTTATCGCCCTCATCGTTCATTTCTAGCTACTATTACATCAATTTAGCTAGTAGTGTTTTTTTTTTCTTCTGAAAGAAACCCTTGTTTTTTTTTCATCTTGTGGAAAGACTTGCTTTAAATAGATTGTCTGATTTTACATGTGTAAGTGAATCATGGAATGTTTTGTGCAACACGATACGAATGTCACTTCACATGTAAAAATTGTTTGTTAATTTTAACTCTTCAAACTGAGTACTCTTCTCTTTTAAAAAGATAAAATAACTAGATCAATTTGGACCAAGGTACAAATGTAATGTGTGTAGTGTGTTGATTATTATTTGAAATTTAGAATAATATAAAATTATTTAGAGGTGTCATAACATCTATGTAAAAATCTAGAATTACGTCCCATATGTCCTAGCTCAACTGACAAAAATGTCGAAATTGTTTGGCCGGACGTCATGACCGGGGTTTGAATCCCGACACCTCCATTTTATGTGTGTGAGTTTATGATGGTTTTGCCATCTCGTCTATCTACCAAAAAATAATCTACAATTGCTTTAATTATTAAATATCGGGGTTGCCTAATATGGATCCAAGGGTGGATTCTCTTATTATTTTTACAAATTTATTGACTTTTAAGTGATAATTCACCACACTTAACTAATAATTGGATCTAGAGTTACTCTCTTAACTAATAATTGTTTTATATATATCAGATTATGTAATTGTGAAAGAAAAAAAATTTGTGGTCGATAATGCTTTTGATGACATTAGTTTTGTCATAAAAAATTAGGGTTTTGTGTTAGATAAACGGTGCCCTTGAACCAATAAATTGGGTTTGGTCTATTTTGCTAAATTGTTGTGAGCATAGAGTCATTCATTGCAATGGCTAGAACCTCTATATTACCAAATAGTGACAAAGAGAGAATTCAACCAATCCTATTGAATGCTTTTGATCATCACATATTTCAGTTAATTTACTTTCAAATTGAAAACCAAAGGTTATGTGAATCCCCTTGATTTATCACTTAAGTAAAACAACATTTGTTGAGTTAATCGATATATCGTAATCCCTATGGATATGAATTTTTATTAGCTGACGATATTTTCATATGATTGTCAAACGTTTATCAAGTCCACCAAAGAATGAGGAGGCTAAGGACGAGGAAAATGTTGCTTCCAGTTCAGGAGAAGGTGGTGCTTTAATATATATGCTCTTTGGAGAGCAAGGAATAATCTTGGGTGTCAGACTATGGAGCATCCTTTTAAGCTACTTCACATAAAAGAATTCATCGAGAATTATGTCATTGACAACCTTAGAAAAGTTTACATTAGAAATGAGTAATCTTGTTAGATTGTGGACAAATGTGGAGTGGAGATTAAGTTGAATGGGTCTATATGAGAATTGAAAAATGTCAAATATATTCTCGCCCTAACAAGTCAATAGGCCATTTACGGCTATGCAACAGTGTTCCACGGTAAAAAAGCGGTTCTCTTTACAAGATGGTAGAAATAATAATTGTTAAAAAAAAAAAAAATGGTAGAAATAAGGCATTTGATTGGAATTGAAGAAAAGGAAAATCCCAAACTATGGCACCAAAGACCAGACCATGTGAGTGGGAAATGGATGAAAATTATGCACTCAAAGAGAAGAATTCCAAATCTTGAGTTAATAGAAATCGACATATGTGAGGTTTAACGTGTTATTAAAAAAATAAAATATTTTTTTTTGGCTTTCGCACCGGTTTCCGACCCACCAAAGGTGGTAGACTAATTCGGCTCGTACGTAGAGGCATGCGCACTGGCCAATTGTTGTTCCCCTTGGGAATCGAATCCGGTATTCCCCGGGTACGTCCTTGGAAGGAGCTCCTTCCACACACTACACCTTTAAAAAAAACGTCCTTTTAAAAAATTTCAATATATAGATAGAATTTAATTAATATATTATGTTAGTGTATAATTATTTTATGAGAAATGTTAACTGGTGCCTCTAGGCACTGGTTGAAGGTGCTAAAAAATGATATTATATAGTAATTATTGCATTGAAAAATGTGTAATTAATACTAACAAAAGTCAAAAATATTTCATTTTATGGTAATAATTTTCTTTTTTGCCATCCTTAACCAGTGTCCCGGGGACACCGGTTAGCATGACCCTTATTTTATATATGCATATAATTTGTGTTGTTATATCAATTAATGAATATAAAAACACATGAGTTGTCATATTCATTAATTGACGTAACAACTTGCACAACATTGATATAATGCATATGTAAAATAATTGTACATTGATGAATATACTAATTAAACTATTCAAATTAATTTTGTTAAATAATCAATGTCTTTTTACATAAGACATTTTTTTTATATATTTATTTTAAAAAGACTTCATTCTTAAAGCTCGATTTAGGTCTCAAGGTTGAAAGACACTACTCCAAAAATTGTTAAGATCGAAGATTAAGATCTGACTTTTTTTAACATCTAAATTTTACTAAAGGAAGGAGAAAATTATAAAGAATATGTAACTCATAATTGGAGAAAAGTACGAGGGATATGTAAATAAAACAAATATCCTTGTTCAAGAGGTAAGACAAAGAAGTGTTTTAAACAATCACCGAAGTTTAAGATCTCTCACTTTGATTAAATTTCAATTTAGAGTCAAAGTTTTATTAGTTAAGGCACTAGTGGACCCTACTGTCATTCCACTTATATCAATATTATTATATATAATTTTAACAAATGGAGAATAAATATAATATAATCTAATTATTCGTACTATTCACATAAGTGGAGCACGTTGTTATACCAAAAATAAATAAGTGGATCACATTCGTGTGTTTTCATTTTCTGGGACAGATGAGACCTAAATGTACCTAAAAAGAAGTTTACGTACCATAATGTTCTATTATTGCTCTTTATTATTAATAGACTATGTTTTGACAAACTTTCGGTGCTCGCGATAGCATTTTTTTCTTCTATAAATGCGAATTTATTAGGTCTAAATTCTTTATGTAACTCTAGAACTCTCGCTTACAATCGCATTAACAAAACCAAATTGATGCTTAGATTCTCAACATTAACTATAATCAATATTCTGTCAAAAAAATTATAATCAATATCAATATCAATATATGGAAGGGGTACACGTTGTATTTTTTCTTTTTACTTTTACACGTTCATTCAAACTATTTTATCATTTTTATTTAGATTATCAATTAAAAGATTAGTTAAATTTCATTAAAATAGGAATAATCCACAACAATAGTAAAGGAACAATCGTAAACAAACAACAGTATTGGAAACTACGGAAAACCTTATTTTGATATTACTCATAAAATAATATTAGATTTTGGTGTAACATTTTTCTTTCAATTATCTCTTTCATTTACTTATTTTTTTTATATTTTATCGTTCTTTATAAATAAAAGCAGAAAGACGGACACATTAGTTCCCGTCTTAACACTGGTAATATATAAAGGGGATACAATTTTTTGGATTGAATTTTTTCTTTCATTTTTACCCTCCATTTACACTATTTTATCATTTTTATAAAATTATTTATATTATCAATTATAAAATTAATTAAATCATATTAAAATAGGAACAACTCACAATAATATATAGGAGGAACAATTTCCAACAATAATAACAATATTGAACACCGTAAAAAACATTATTTTGACCTTATGTATAAAAATATTGTGTTTTTGTATAAAAAAATTCTTCCAATTTTACCATTCACTTAATTATTTTATACTATTTTATCATTTCTTTCCAATAAAAGCGGAAAGACGGACATGTCCTGTATTGTGTTATGCACAATTTTTTTTTTATCATTTTACAAAAGAAAGGCTATGACATAATATTAATGATTAAAATTACAAAACAAATATAATGACATCAAAATTTGAAAGCAAAAATAAAATAAATTTTAGTCACCTCTTGTATGATATGAGAGCAATTGAATGTGTGCAATTACATGGGTCTTTGTTAACAAACTATACCATAAAAATTGGGAGAAAAGAAAATATTTTGTGTAAATTATGAAATCAAACGAGACAGACAAACATCTCTTTACATCACCTTCTAAAATTTACCATCAAATAAAAATACATCTTTGCGAAAAAAAATAAAAATAGATCAATAAAAATACAATTGAAATCTAAGGAAGTTGTTTGAGATTCGCTAACAAATCAACATATTGATTAGCCTCATTCTACAAATGACCCTTGGAGAAGAGGTTTGAGGAAGGAATTTGAAGATGAGCCCGATGTAACTTTATTAACAGTTGCCAATGAATTCATTCAGAAATTATGTTTTTTATATTCAGCAATTGTTGTGTCAATTCTAACGCGAAGAACCCAAAGGTCCTCCCATACAACAAAGCAAGTATCAAGATCTCTAATTATGTATCAGGATCTCTAATTAATTCTGTGTAAGTAGAAATCTTCATGAATTTTAATGAGACTTGTCAATATTAATCTTATAATGATCATGTGGTGGAGGTGTCCAAGAAACTTCAATGTTACGTCTCAGTAAGTGAGATTGAGAGTCTATATTATTATTGAAAGAATAGACAAAGAACTCAGCTTGATTAGTTATGAGACAAAGAAGTTGTTTGCTCATTGAAGATTTCCTATAAAAATATATGATACATTTTTTCAAATATATATATGAGTTAGGATTCGTTGACACCAGGTGCACCAAGAAAGTTGGAAATTTATGGAGACCTTTTAATGAGAATTATGAGCCTTTGATCAAACTTAAATGAAATGTTGAGATTTAGTGTCAACGAATCTGTTGACACATGCTGTCAACGGATCCTAACTATATATATATATATGTGGGGTTTGCTACAATAGACCCACTCATTTTCATGAAGGTCTATTTTAGCAACCAACACCTTTTCACTTGGACACAAATGCCCATGTTTTTGTTTTTTGAGGAAATTAAAACTGAAGGGTAAAACGGTAATTTTCAATTAACTTTTAATTTTCCTTTTTTTCTTCCCCCATAACTCTGAAGGTCGCACATTCTCTTCTCTTCTCTTCTCTTTCTTCCTTCTCTTCTCTTTTTGAGTAATTTATAATTGTTCTTGCCAATGCTATTCAGGTTTAAATTGAGATAGTTATGTCATCGGAGGGAAGAAATGAGGCCATTGATGGGTCCTTGGAATATGAAGATGATGAAA
>Ga0228711_1002056_pt1 | contig 30572 bp, 12 predicted proteins | sample MedpolnodulmetaG_2_FD_177996 | JGI IMG/M metagenome (GOLD analysis project Ga0228711, IMG submission 177996) | Root nodule microbial communities from Medicago polymorpha collected in Santa Monica, California, United States - brown nodules | ecosystem: Host-associated > Plants > Roots > Nodule... | reverse complement strand
TCTTCTCTTTTTTTTTTTTAAAGACATATAATTTCTTCTCTTGAAATTCCATATATTTTCCAATTTTATTATTATCTCATAATAATAATCAATTTCTTCCTTCTTTCAAAAAATAGTAATAATTTTGTTCCCCTGAAAAAAATTGTTTTCACCCTAAAAAGCTCTTATTATTATCAAATTTAACTCAGTATACCTTAGAATAATATTTGGATTGCCTAGATCATGCAGTCTAGATAGATTTGATTGTTCAATAACGATTAAACGATCTAGATTTAAAACTTGTATTTTTAATTTACAACATAAATAAAATGAATTTGTAAAAAATTTAAACCATTCAATTCAAATCAGACGGTTAAATATGTCTCAACTACAGCATTACATGCAATTTAAATTCCTTTTAAATGTTGATTAGCGTAAGCACAAATGCGTTATTAGATCTCCTTCCATAATAGTATGTAGATCAAGTTAAAGAAAAGTTAAAAAATAATAGACAAAAAAAAAATTAATTACCTGACAATCACATATACTCATGTTGTAGACACGTTGATGGTTGTTGAATCGAGATTAAACAATCAGGATTTCAAACTCTGTATTTTTGTTTTAAAAAAAATAAAATTTGCATCAAAATCCTTAGTGTTAGGTCTCGATTCAACAATCATTGATGTGTCGATTACTTGAATGATTATGGTGGAGACTATCAACTGCATGCAATTTAAATTCAACAATCAATTATCTCTCTCAATTAAATTATCCCTTTCAACGTGTATTTTATATTCCCCGGTCATATTTTATATTGTAACCAGAGCCTCAGAGGATTTAAACTCCTAACATATTGCCATGTGTACCACTACGCAAGGGTTAAAATTGAAAGAAAAAAACGAGGCTAGCAAATCTCACGTTTGATTATGACATTGATGTTTTACGAGAGTAAACATGCCTCTTGTATGATTGTGATGATAGTGTATCGTGTGGCTTTTACGGTCATACATGTGATAATAGAGAAGATGGCATGTGAAGCATTCACAATTAGGGCTAGCACATGGTAAAGCCATTAAGACCTTATGTTGGGTCTCACCTAGAGGAAAGTGTATGACTAAGAGAAATTATGATCAGGAGAGGCCTATTTCGTAAAATATTAACTCAAAATTATCCAAAGTACACATCGACAACTTGACAAAATTGGAAAGTCGATCAATTTTTAAATGCTTGTGTATCGATGTATTAATATTACGGTTTCAATGAAGCTGCAAAATGTAGTTCAAGGAAGGATGCACATTGAATTTGGTATCACAATGAAACAAAAAGACTATTATTTGTTTGCAGCAGAGGGAGGAAAATGATTTGGGAATAAGGTGTGGTTGATGTCGTTGTTGTTTTAAGCTATGAGACTAGATACTAACTCACGTTGGTGGAAAACAAAACACAAAGCATTTGTGACCTGCAACTAAAAGATTTCAAAGGATACGAGAGTGCCTTGACACCACCGATACGTATATTTTATCTATCCACACTGGTCGATTCATTCTTATATATATAAGTATAAAATATGTGTTTTCCCAAAAAGGTATCATGGACATAAATGTTTTCCATGAGAACAAAAGAGTTTTTCTTGTTGACTCAGAGAATAAAATAGTATTAAAAATAAAATTGATACCAATTTAAAGATATTTAAGAAAAACATATATGGGACGTCAATTGAGTGATAGTAGTTTAACCTTGTGGCCTCAATGGACGAAATTCAAATTCTTTATGTAGCGTTTGTAAAATTGTTATTAGTACCACTTTAATTAATAATAATTTTTTATATCTTAAATTTAAAAAATTGTATATATTTTAAAAATGATATTGTTCAATGTTGAGATATTTCAAACATACATACACGACTTACTATATATTAGAGTCGAAATATAGAGTTATGGTTTGTATGTCATAGTTTAATTGGCAATGGTGATATTGTTAGGTTGTACATTTACATTCGAGTTTGAATTTGAGATCTTACAATTGAGTTGGAGGCGCAGGTTATGGGTGTGGGAGGAGGATTTGGTGGAGGAGTGTAGGGCGCTACTATTTGGTTTTTTTTGGTTCCAAATGTTTCAGATAAATGGGTGTGGCTTCCAGATCCTGCGGAGGTGTACTCTATGCGAGGTGCCTATGACTTGTTAACTGTTGGTGCAACCTCCCAGATGGCTACACCTTTTGAGCTTGTATGGCACCATCAGGTTCCTTTGAAAGTATCAGTCTTTTCATGGCGGCTTCTCCGGGATCGATTACCAACGAAAGCTAATCTGGCTATTCGTGGTGTTATTCTTGCGGATGACATTTTTTGTGTTTCAGGGTGTGGTCATGTGGAGACGGCGGAACATCTATTTTTATCTTGCTCGGTGTTTGCTCCGTTATGGCAGCAAGTGCGTGATTGGATTGGTTTCAATGCGATGGATTCTAATAACATTACAGATCATTTGGTGCAGTTTACTTATATGACAGGTGTTGGTAAAACTAAACGTTCGTTCTTGCAACTCATTTTGCTTCTGTGTACTTGGGTTGTGTTGATTGAACATAACAGCCGCCTGTTCAATAATATTGTAACCATAGTTCCCTGTTTGTTAGAAAAGGTTAAATTGTTATCTCTAGGGTGGTTGAAAGCTAAAAAGACTGTGTTTGTTTATGGTACACATCGATGGTGGTCAAACCCGCTAGTTTGTTTGGGCATTGGTTAACCTGTGTCTAGCTGTTCTATTGTATGCTGACTGATTGTAATCTTGCAGTGGTTGCTTAGGCACACCTTATGCTTCGGTACTACTCGCTGTTGTGGTTATATAATTCCATTTCGATTTCTTAAAAAAATATATTTAACTACGTTATCAATGAAATAAAATTCAATTATATAAGTATCTTATTTTGTGGTGCAACTGTATTATATATACATATCTTGTATCTTATAATATCCTACGGTCTAAAATAATAAATTAAAAACAATCAACCGTCTAAAGTTGAAGCTCTTCATAACTTATTTTAATATTTTAACAGAGGTCAATAATATCGTGCTTGTATAACTAGCTAGTTTTTAATATTGGATCAATCAACAATTAGATTAAATATTAATTCTAATTCTATGACATGCAAACTAGTTTGTACCATTAAAATAGGATGCAACTTTTAGATACGATGGTGGAAAAGAGACTTGTGTATAACACAAGATGACTGTCTTAAGAGGTTTTATAGTGGAGACATTGATTGTGTGTTTAAGAGGTTTTATAGTGGAGACGTATATCTTTTAAGATTTAAATGAGTTTAACATGTACATATCATTTGTTTATAATTTTTTAACAGTAATAGTTAATAAGTATTCAATCTCTCTAACCCAACACTTAACACAAACGTTTTAAACGAAATCAATTAATCATCTATCAATAACCCTGTATCATCATATTTCAATATTCTAATATTAAAAAATGTAGGACTCATGTAAAATTAAAGGTCAAAATTAAAACTTTTTTTTATTAGATATTCAAAATATTTCTTTTATAATTGAAATATCTAATAGGCACCAAATCTTAAAAGAGAGATATCTCCATGTAAGATGATCAAAGAGAGCTGGGGAGCATCCTAGACAAAAGTTAAAGGGTTGGAGATTTGTGTCTTCTTTGTACTTGCCAAACACCAACTGTCCCCAGCACACATAATGGTTAAAATGAAGCGATAGTTTTGATGTTACTACTAACTAAGCTAATCTCACCTAGAGAGGAGATGACGAAACCTTTTCAACCAAAGCATAAAAAAGAAATATGGTCCCACCATTGAACATAACCACCACACACTGAGTCATTTTGCTTTTGACATTTTTTGTTACATCAACCGAAAGTGCCAAATGTTTTTCAGCACCTGCTTCAATGCAACTGAAAGGTTTCTCACTCTCACACGGAACCATATTACAAACAACACACGGCACCATATTAGAAACAGCAATAACAAATTTCCTCTCAAAATTTTTTTTTTAGTTGTAATAACAAATTGATCGGAAATTTAGTACCACCAAGCACCAACAAACAAATTTTTAAAAAATTGTTACATTGAGTGTTTTTTTAGAGGGAGTGTTGTTTTCAACTTAATTTACTTTTTTTAATTGTATATCTAGTTAATCATTTACATTTCACCAAACTTATTTAATAACAATGATGAATATCTACATTATCACAAACAAAACTAATTAATAAATTATCTGTTCTTTTTTGTTAAAAAAATAAATAAATTATATGTTCTTTCTTAGGATAATATTTTTTGTTCAATAAGTGTGAAATTATTAACATAAAAATATGAGCAAGTGTGTGTGGGACATAGAGGTGCACATTATATAAGAGAGAACAGAGGAGAAGAAGCAAATTTTTCTTCTTTCTCTCTTTCTCTCATTTTCTCTCTCTCTCTCTCTCTCTCTCTCTCTGATTGTTTTACAATTTTACACGCTTAGCCTCATCGCTGGCAATCACCATTTCAGAGGTGAAGCTTGTTAAACAACAACTTCATCACCATTCATAACAAGCTTGCCTCACAAATCTTCACAACAATCCAGTTCCTCAATTTTGCACTTTTCTCCATTGGGTTTCTTTCTCTACCTTCAAAATTTCATTTTTACTGCTTCATCTTCGTTTCCTAAATTCTGTAATGCTTTTCTCGCTGACCCATCATTTTGAATTCGTTCCATCTTCATTGATAGACCGTATTCAATAATGGGTATTGCCCAATTTCTCGAAAAAATTTCAGCTTTGTCAACTTCTGAATCTTCAGGATCGTTGCAAATTCTTTCCAGCACGATTCTGGGATTGTCTGTATTGGAACTTGCAGCAATATGCGTGAACTTGACTCTTGTTCTGTTGTTTCTCTTTGTTTTCTCTGTTAGAAAGATTCTTGTGTACAAGAGAATTGGAATCGTTAAGGACAGTACTACCTCAAATGATAGTCCAATTTGCAGTGTTATTGATAGAGAAACGAGTGATGTTTCAATAGGTGTTTGGTTCAAGTTATCTGTGTTGTCTTGTTTCTATGTTTTGTTTGTGGAAGTTTTGGTGTTGAGTTTTGATGTAGGTTCTATCATTTGGGGTGAGGTTCTACACTGGTCACTTATTTCTGTGCCAGCTTCACATGTTTTAGCTTGGTTTGTGTTAAGCTTCTCAGCTTTGAATTGCAAATTCAAGGTGTTAGAGAAGTTTCCATTTTTGTTAAGAGTTTGGTGGTTTTTGTCATTTGCTATTTGCTTGTGTACTTTATATGTTGATGGAAGAGGTTTTTGGTTGGAAGGTTCTAAGTACTTTTGTTCTCATGCCGTTGCAAATTTTGCTGCCACGCCAGCACTTGCTTTTTTAGGCGTAGTTGCGGTTAGGGGTGTTAGCGGTATACAAGTTAGTAGAAATTCTGATCTTCAAGAACCGTTACTTGTTGAAGAAGAAGAACTAGGGTGTCTCAAGGTTACTCCATATAGGGATGCTGGACTTTTTAGCTTAGCTACACTTTCTTGGTTGAATCCACTTCTTTCCATTGGTGCAAAGAGACCACTTGAGCTTAAGGACATTCCACTTGTTGCACCAAGTGATAGAGCCAAGGCTAGTTACAAGGCTGTGAATTCTAACTGGGAGAAATTGAAGGCTGAAAATCAAAATTCGTCTAAGCAACCTTCGTTAGCTTGGGCTCTTCTCAAGTCATTTTGGAAGGAAGCAGCTTTGAATGCTGTATTTGCTGGTATGAATACTTTGGTTTCATATGTAGGTCCATACTTGATAAGTTACTTTGTTGATTTCTTGGGTGGGAAAGAGACTTTTGCTCATGAGGGTTATATCCTTACTGGTATATTCTTTGCGGCGAAGCTTGTGGAGACACTGACAACTAGGCAGTGGTATCTAGGAGTGGATATATTAGGGATGCATGTTAGGTCAGCTCTAACTGCAATGGTGTATAAGAAGGGACTCAGACTCTCGAGCTCGGCCAAGCAAAGTCACACAAGTGGTGAGATTGTCAATTACATGGCTGTTGATGTTCAGAGGGTAGGGGACTACTCTTGGTACATTCATGATATGTGGATGCTTCCTCTGCAGATTGTTCTTGCCCTTGTGATTTTGTATAAGAATGTTGGAATTGCTTTCGTTGCAACATTGATAGCTACAATCATTTCCATTGTTGTCACTGTTCCTGTGGCTAGGATACAAGAAGAATATCAAGACAAGTTAATGACTGCTAAGGATGAACGGATGAGAAAAACATCCGAGTGTCTGAGAAATATGAGGATTCTGAAGCTGCAAGCTTGGGAAGATAGATACAGAATAAAATTGGAGGAAATGCGCGGAGTAGAGTTCAAGTGGCTAAGGAAAGCACTTTACTCTCAGGCTTGCGTAACTTTCATATTTTGGAGTTCACCTATATTTGTTTCAGCAGTCACATTTGCTACAACCGTATTTTTAGGAACTCAGCTGACTGCAGGTGGTGTTCTATCTGCTCTAGCCACTTTCAGGATTCTTCAAGAACCTCTCAGAAATTTTCCTGATTTGGTATCAACCATGGCTCAGACAAAGGTTTCTCTTGATCGCATATCTGGTTTCCTGCAGGACGAAGAATTGCGGGAAGATGCAACTACGGTCTTGCCGCGTGGAACTTCTAACATTGCCATAGAAATTATGGACGGTGTCTTCTGTTGGGACCCTTCTTCCTCTAAGCCTACTCTTTCAGGAATACATATGAAAGTAGAAAGGGGGATGAGTGTAGCCGTTTGTGGCATGGTTGGTTCTGGGAAATCAAGTTTTCTTTCTTGCATCCTTGGAGAAATTCCCAAGCTTTCTGGTGAAGTATGTTGTTTTTCTTTTTCATAATGATAGAATTCACCTATACTGTTTTTATATTTTTTCTTTGGCATTTGAAATAGGATACTATTATTGTTTATATCAGCTTTGACAAGATGTAACCGATTTATTTTGCAGGTAAGAGTGTGTGGTTCTGCGGCGTATGTCTCCCAATCAGCATGGATACAGTCAGGAAATATCGAAGAAAATATTCTGTTTGGAAACCCAATGGATAAACGAAAGTACAAGAATGTTATTCATGCTTGTTCACTGAAAAAGGACCTAGAACTTTTCTCACATGGAGATCAAACAATTATTGGTGATAGAGGTATAAATTTGAGTGGTGGACAGAAGCAGCGGATTCAGCTCGCACGGGCACTCTACCAAGATGCTGATATTTATCTCCTTGATGACCCCTTTAGTGCACTTGATGCCCACACTGGATCAGAATTGTTCAGAGTTAGTTTCTCCCAATAATTAATGACACTGTTTAACTTAATTGGTTCAGGGTGTTTTTCTTAATCTATGACATGTAACGTAACTGCAGGAGTATGTGTTGTCGGAACTAGCAGATAAAACAGTTATTTTTGTGACCCACCAAGTTGAATTTCTTCCAGCTGCTGACATGATACTGGTATGGCTCTTGGCTTTGTCTTTCATTTGTTTATTAAGAGGCCTAGTTGATGTTTATGCTTCATTTCAGGTGTTTTAGTTTTTTTTTATTTTTAAATTACGGTATAACTCTTTTGCATTTGAGAGTTATATATTCCCTGCATGATCAGGGGTAGCTGTTGCTCTCTACTATTTCAGTGTGATGCATTGTTTCTCCCTGCATATCCTGGTTGGGTTCTTAATTCTTTCTCTTTATATTATGATCTTGGTTTGAGTTCATTAGTCTGTCAAATTGCTAGGCTGTATGTGAGTAAATAACTGGAATTGTGGTTGATTTTTCCCCCACTGTATTTAATATGAAAAAAATCAGACTCTGGCAAGTTTACACTGTCATTTCTTTACTACTTTGGAGATATTGTAGGGAAACATGTGTGAAATATAGGTTTGATTTGTGAAATTATTGTTATATATAGGATATGACATGAGATGTTGACAGCTATAATACAAGTCAGAAGGAATACGTATGACTTTTTGGTCCATATTTAATTGCTTTGTGCAACACTAAGGCTCAGGAGTGAAACCCGATATTGTTCTGTTTTATAGCAGCTTCCTCCTGAGAGAAACTCGTTACTCGTATCAATTGGCCATTATGGTAATTGAATGTATTGCTGATACTTTCTAACAATATTTCTAAATATAGCTACATTGTTTTCTTTTAACATTGATCCTTAGTTTCTTTAGTTGCCTACATGTCTTATTTCTAAGAAGAATCCTTTATCATCTCATGTCTTAAAAATGTGGTTGATATAAAGTGAAAGTAGTTTTCTCAATTACTAATATTTTTTTGTCCAATTTTGAAGGTTCTTAAAGAAGGCCAGATCATACAGGCAGGAAAGTATGATGACCTTTTACAGGCAGGAACAGATTTTAGATCTCTAGTTTCAGCTCACCATGAAGCAATAGAGGCAATGGACATTCCTACTCACTCATCCTCAGAAGATTCAGATGAAAATGAGTCGTTGGATGCACCTATTAGGACCAGTAAGAAATCTATTTCTTCTGTAAATGATATTGCCAGTTTGGCGAAGGAAGTTCACGAGGGATCGTCAGAAATAAAGGAAAAGAAGAAGGCAAAACGCTCAAGAAAAAAACAGCTTGTTCAAGAAGAGGAGAGGGTTAGAGGTAGAGTCAGCATGAAGGTGTACCTGACCTACATGGCAGCAGCCTATAAAGGCTTACTAATTCCCCTCATAATCATTGCACAAACATTATTTCAGTTCCTTCAGATTGCCAGCAATTGGTGGATGGCTTGGGCGAATCCTCAAACAGAAGGAGACGAGCCCAAAGTAACTCCCACAACTCTTCTTCTTGTTTACATGGCCCTTGCCTTTGGCAGCTCATGCTTCATATTTGTTAGGGCCGTTCTCGTGGCTACATTTGGTCTAGCAGCAGCACAGAAGCTGTTTTTTAACATGCTTAGGAGTATTTTTCATGCACCAATGTCTTTCTTTGACTCTACACCAGCTGGAAGGATCCTGAATCGTGTAAGTTTTCTTGTAGTTTCCCACTCTTTTGTTTTTGTCTCTCTACATCATATAATGGACTGCCTTTATTCCCTCAGGTTTCAATTGATCAAAGTGTTGTGGATCTTGACATTCCTTTTAGACTTGGAGGGTTTGCTTCATCAACGATACAACTTATTGGCATTGTTGCTGTAATGTCAGAAGTTACATGGCAAGTTTTGCTCCTAGTAGTCCCAATGGCAATTGTTTGTTTGTGGATGCAGGTAATCGGAAATCTTAAGCATATTTTTTAATCTTTCAATCTGCTTTTCAAAAAGATTTCTTTAGCTGAAAATCAAGCCATGAAGGATAAAATAAATCCCATTTATTATAAAGTTCCTATTCATCATTTTTTCTGTTAAGGAAATTTTTTATTCAAGGGGTACAGAGAAGATACATTGACAAAGGACTAGAAATCCTCCATTAATATATTGCATTTTGTGTTTTCCTAACCCCCAATGCTGTGGCTTAATATTTGACCATTAATTAATTGCAGAAATACTACATGGCTTCTTCAAGGGAACTTGTACGTATTGTAAGCATCCAGAAATCTCCAATTATACAACTTTTTGGTGAATCAATTGCTGGAGCAGCCACCATCAGAGGTTTTGGACAAGAAAAAAGGTTCTTGAAAAGGAACCTCTATCTTCTGGATTGTTTTGCACGACCATTCTTCTGCAGTCTTGCAGCTATTGAGTGGCTCTGCCTACGCATGGAATTGCTTTCAACTTTTGTATTTGCTTTCTGCATGGTATTACTTGTGAGCTTTCCCCGTGGAAGTATTGACCCCAGTGAGTTTTTTTCCTGATTGATTCCCAATTTTCATGATGTTAAATCCTGGAGGATTGAGTTATGTAGTATATCTTTTCAAAACAAAGTTATGTAGTATATTTGAAGTTACTGCTAGAAATGATTCCTATGGTATATTTACTATTTTGATTCTGTTTACATAGTTGTTTCGCACTATTGTCATGACTCAGGTCTTTACTGTTGAATTTGTTTATCACATGGAATAGTCTACCGATAGCTCATAATTGGTGTATGATTTTGTTCTTTTGCATTTCAATTTCACTTAAAGCAGGTGTATATGGTATTAGATTGTGTTATAGGAAATGGCTTAAGTGATGGTTTGGAACCAAGCAGAATGCAATAGTAAACAATGTTCTGTTGCTAATTACTGTTACTTTTCTGCTTATAGGTATGGCCGGACTTGCTGTGACGTATGGCCTGAATTTAAATGGACGTTTGTCTCGCTGGATACTTAGCTTTTGTAAACTTGAAAATAAAATTATATCTATTGAAAGGATTTATCAGTACAGTCAAATTCCTAGTGAAGCACCACCACTTATTGAAGATTTTCGCCCTCCACCCTCATGGCCTGTGAATGGGACAATCCAACTAATTGATCTGAAGGTACCATCTAAGTTTCACATTAAATATGCTCTCTGTTCTTTGTTCAGCACCAAGTAGTTCATGCCTATTCTACTGCATTTAATTTTGATTTTAGCCATTTTAATTTTTATTTATTTTTTAAATTTTTTGAGTGCGGGAAGATTCTTATGTTTTCTTCTGTTGCACAACATTATAGTCTAATGCAAACTCTTAGAAATGTGCATTGCATCAAAATCTTTATTGTGATTTTTCTACTGCAATTGCCTCATTCTGGCGATGATCCACCTCATTTTCCCTCTACTCTCTCTCTCTTGAAGGTTCGTTACAAGGAAAATCTTCCCTTGGTGCTTCATGGAGTATCCTGCACATTTCCTGGTGGGAAGAAGATTGGAATAGTTGGACGAACTGGCAGTGGCAAATCTACTTTGATTCAAGCGTTATTTCGATTGGTTGAACCAGCAGCCGGGAGTATCCATATAGACAACATTGATATCTCAGGAATTGGCCTTCATGACCTTCGGAGCCATTTGAGTATCATACCACAAGATCCAACCTTATTTGAAGGCACCATTCGAGGCAATCTGGATCCTCTTGAAGAGCATTCTGATGAAGAGATTTGGGAGGTTAGTATAATAGTATTATTTAGATAGATAGTTTCATTTAAATAATTGCACAAAATTTGTGTAATTTTTAACTTAGTAATGCTATTTTATTGTTAGATGATTGAATTAATTTCCGAATCCACTTATGATTTTCACTCCTTATCTAAATCTAATAGCATAAGAAAATAATTGAATAGTCCTTGTTATTTGAACATTATGGCTATCTTATGTAAGAGTAGGTGGTTCTAATTTTGATTGCTTTGTATTTAACTTCTCATAGGCACTAGATAAGTCTCAGCTTGGAGAGATCATTCGTGAGAAAGGACAAAAGCTTGATACACCAGGTAAGAGACCACCAAAATACTGGAATATTCCTGGTATCTTTTCTTCACCAACCCCTGAAAAAAGAAAAAGGGAAGGTAAAATATTGAGTCACGGGTATCTTATGATTTGTTTCAAATTTGCAGTGCTAGAAAATGGTGATAATTGGAGTGTAGGACAGCGGCAACTTGTTTCTCTTGGCCGAGCTCTGCTCAAGCAGTCAAAGATACTTGTACTTGATGAAGCAACAGCTTCTGTTGACAGTGCTACTGATAATCTTATCCAGAAGGTTATCCGAGAGGAGTTCAGAGACTGTACTGTGTGCACTATTGCTCATCGTATTCCTACTGTTATTGACAGTGATCTTGTCCTGGTACTCAGTGATGGTACGTATTGTTTTATACTGTTCTTTGGCTTTTCTTTCTTTTTTGCAGTAAAATGCTTATAGGCTTTGCAGCTTTGAGAAATTGTTCCATGAAAGCAAACATTCATGTCCCAAACAAAATAAAGTATGAGTTGTGTTTTTTGACACTTAAATTTGACAATAATTTGGATAGTAACATAGTTCAAATATTCGATAAATTACATTCAAGTGGATGGTTTACGAATATAACAAGGTGTCACAACTCATTAACCATCCATTGGATATAATTTACCATTATTTTAAATGTCATTAACTACTATTTTCTGGTGTATATTTAAACAAAACTTGTTGTTAATGGATATCATGTATATTTGAACACAATCTGGATGGTTAAAGGATATTATGTATATTTGAACACCAAAAATTTTGTGGTTAACGACGTTGAAAATCACGCTTAACTACGTTCAATAGATGGCTAGTGAGTTGCGACACCTTGTCATATTCACTGACCATCATCAGACAGTACTAAATTGCTGTCAAAATGTTATCTCTGATAAAGTAAATACTAGTCATATAAGAGAGTTGAAAGTTCAGCAGGTTGTAGATTCTGCTTTTATAACGCGAGATTCTGTTGTAGTGTCAGTTTTAAATCAATTTAGTCTTTTAGTCCAAGGAATACCAAAAATAGTAAAATTGGCTGACAATGTGTTCAATTTATGAGTCCACTTACGTGTTACTTTACTACATGTGTCTGCTCACTTCTAAATCTGTCAGGGAGCAACATGTATCTATATAATTCTTTTCTCTATCTTCCCATTTCATGCACAACATGAAAAGGAAATAGAGCGCAGATGTGATTTTAAATTGAGTGCTTGGGATGGCTGGAAATGATTTTTTTTATTTTTTATGTTTCACTACTGTGCTCATGATGTTATCTTTTGACATTTTTTGCAGGTCTAGTTGCAGAGTTTGACACTCCATTGAGGCTATTAGAAGATAAGTCATCCATGTTTTTGAAGTTGGTGACTGAATATTCATCGCGATCAACTGGCATGCCGGATTTTTAAACAAGTTGAGAATGTCTGAAAATCTTCATAGTTAGTGGTGGAAAGAGATTGAGAACCTTCAGAGGCAGTGGCAATCAAAAGCGGAAACAGTGGTGATGCTTGAGTTGCTGCCATTGCTGCATTGGCACACACAGAGACATAAAATGAACAGACGTGTCCATCAACCGCTCCAGTGGGGGGAGTAAACGAGTTTCCTGGTTGAAAGTGTTATGAGTTGATTCATCCTTTTGAGAAGTTCATGCATGCTTGACATGTTTTGTTACAAGAAAAAAGTAAGATGATCCGCTGTTGCAGAAAGGTTGACATGGGGTGTCTGAATTGGGATCATCAATTATGTACAATAAAGTAGTTTTGAGAATGAGGCAGTAGAGTTTTTGCATAGAAAAGTTTAGAGTTGGAACTAGTCTTGTGTATTCCACGTTTTTCTTATCAGTAGCAATGCAGAATCAAGCCCTTTTCTAGGCTGAGGCTGAGGTTTTGACTACATTTACTATCCGACAGAAATGACATTGCTTATATTTTCTCTTTTGCATAGTTGGCTGTTCAGTTTTTTTTATCATCTCTGATCGTGTAATCAACTCTTTTGTACAATGTCATAATATGCTAGTGAACTATCCTTTGCAATATGATATTATATATGAATACTCTACGAATTTAATTTACGTTGTATGTGTAAATATGTTTACATTTTCAGTTAATCATAAACGTATGACTTTAATCACAACCATTTCTAAAGTTATTATACATATTAGTAACTTAAAACCCCCCTTCATCATAGGAGCTAGTGATTTTGCTGGTTTAGCAACTACCTGCAAGTGCTCTTAACTTGTACAAAGAATTCTATCAAATATCAACACACTCTCTGATGCACACGTTCTCTATCCCTCTTGTTGATTGGTTAAAATTCACATGTGTTCTATCAAATTATGAGTTCCATAAAAATTTGGAGATGTTGGTATACCTTTAAAAATTTGAGAATGTATAAATGTGTACCAAAAATTAACCTTTTATGTGCGTATTTTCTCCTTAAATTTACATCTGAAAATCAAATTTTGTAAATTTTATAAGTTAATTTGCCAATAGCATTTCATCTTGTTTCAAAACAAAGTATGTTATAGAAATTGATGATATAATAAATCCTTGTTTTCAACTATACCTTAGAGTTTGAAAAATAAGAATAGTATTTTTTGTTTAGCATTGTAGAAAAACCTTAAATTATAAAAAAATATGAAATGAAAAAACATAGTAATGTTTAGATAAAAGGTGAGTGTATTCGATAATAGATCTCATTCAGTTCAACCAGATGTCATGTGTTCGAATCCAACCATAAAATGCAATAATGTTAAATCTCTTCTTGAGAAAGAGTTTTTCCACTCACCGTGGTTTTACCGGATCTATAAATTAATCTGTGCAGTACGTAGAGAATAGAGATAAACATTTCATAAAAAAAGGGGTGGGTGTATTTTAAAATAAAAGAGGTGGTAATAATAGATCTAGGCCAAATATCGTGCACCTTCCGGCCTCCATAGCATAGCATATCAACATCTCTCTCTCTCTCTCTCTCTCTCTCTCTCTCTGCTTAGGTTCTTCTTGGTAACGCTAAGATGCAAGCTATTACAAGACGCTTAGGCCACGAATCTCTGAAATCCTCAACTTTGCTCAAATCCAGCTATCCAATTTCCGATCACTGTACGTTTTCCGAATTTGTATAATGCATCATCCTTAATTCTTAATTCTTAATTCCATTTTTAATTAACTAATTAACTAATTGTAATTGCAGATTATGGTGTAAATCACGAGCGTTATGTTTCCACCATAGCTACCAAGGGCGTTGGTCACCTCGTCCGCAAGGGTACTGGTGGAAGATCATCTGTCAGGTTAACCTCATTGCTTCAAATTTTCAATTTTATGATAATATTCATAAAATAAATATTCATTTCTCTTAGTTTAGGTTCTACATTTTGTATATGAGTTTTGAGCTAGATAGCTATTAAGCGAGGTATTTTGAATTTGATGGAAGTTGCTGAGAGAAATGAGTATGATTGAAGTCCTTGATTTATTGAATCCGCTCGTATATATACGGGGCTTGCAAATTTTTTTCACTTAGGACTTTTGGTATAGATGCAGACTAGTGTTTTGGATTGGGGTTTTGACCTTGCTAGATCTTGGATTACCAAGAAACAAAAACTAAAGCTGTAATCGTAAGCACAAACACCTTTCAGACACTGACACTTCTCGGACACGCCTTGAACATGTGTCAAACACTTCTTAACGGTGTTCAATTAAAAAGATGGTTCGGATACATGTCAAGAGACTGAGCCGACACCTGCTTTGAGCCATACACTTCTCGAACTCTCTAACCTTAGCTTATATCGTATACTTTTTGAGACAAATACAACAATGATGTCTCATGATTTTTTTAGGCTCATTATCATAGGATTAACTACTTGTTATTAAAGACATGATTCATCTTCTTATCTTAAGATTATATATTTGAAGAATAAGATTGCATTATAAATGATTCCTTGTAATCTTAATATTTTTTTTTGAGGGCCTTAATCTTAATTCTCAATTTAGAATTTTGTCATGTTAATTATATATTTGTATGCGGTGTCTCTGTCTCTGTCTCCTATATTTTGGACGTTAGCCATGTCGCGGTATCTGTGTTGTGTCAGAGTCCGTGCTCCATAGCTGGCAATGAAGCCAACTGCTAGTGATTTCTCCATTAACTGTTAACTTTGGCCCCTATATTTGTGTGGTCTAGAGTCTAGTCTAGACACATTTTATAGCTGATATATCCATAGGAGAAGATTTGATTAATTTTCCTAATTGGATGTAGTTTCTGCACTTGAAACAATCTGAAATAATGTTTTCACGAAATGAGGTTACATTGTTTAGTACGTACTGATGTTCATCAAACTGTGAAAATGTTTTAAGATTGGTTGGATGCAACTATAGATTGATTTTGCATGTTTAGGACGGACTAGACACTGTAAATAATCATTTGTATTATCATCAGTTCATTATTTAGCGTGATGTATGATGTTTAATATTATGCCTTCTTGAAGTTATATCATGAATGTTTCTCATTTATCGAATGTAGGCCTCTGCAGTTTTAAGGCTAGGATTGATTTTTCCTTGGGAGCTGTTCAATTTTGTTTTTTTGCATTCTGAATGAATAGAAATGGTTATTTTGCAAATTCTTCTTGTAGTATGAATTATAGTTATTAACCTCGTTAACCTAAAGATTAGGATCATACTTAGGATCAAAATCTTCTTTTCACCTTTTTGCTTGGTTTACTTGCCTTCCATTACTTTTTTGAGTAAGTATAGGGTTCAGAAGATTTTGATCTGTGTTAAATGTTCTTATAAATGGCTGGTAAATTAATCTTGAAAGCAATTCCTTGTGCAGTGGTATTGTTGCCACAGTATTTGGAGCGACTGGATTCCTTGGTCGTTATGTTGTTCAACAACTTGGTAAGTTTGTGGGTTATGTAATTGTTTCAACGAAATTTTTACCCGAATATTGTTAAGAAAGCCTAAATCTTGTATTGCTTGTTTTTTTGGGATGTCATTTCCCTCTTCCAGCTAAAATGGGATCTCAAGTCTTAGTTCCTTTCCGAGGCTCTGAAGATTCTCCTCGTCATCTCAAACTGATGGGAGATTTAGGACAGGTAACATTTTTAAACGTTTTAATACTTGTGAAGAGTTCACTTTTGTCTTTTCTTTTTTCCTTATTAGAATGGAAAGTAAGTAGTGGTATGTTCGTGGGCTATTTCCATTCACTATTTGTGCTAATCATCCCGTGATTAATATGCCCAGATTGTACCCATGAAATTCAATCCAAGAGATGAGAGTTCGGTTAAAGCTGTAATGGCTAGAGCCAATGTTGTCATCAATCTTATTGGTAATCTCACAAAATTCTCACACAACCTCACATAATGGAAAGTATGCGATTTTTTGTCTCATAATCACATACTCGGCTTATTTGTTTGTTGGCAGGAAGGGATTATGAGACAAGAAACTACAGCTATGAGGAAGTGCACTATCACATGGCCGAGAAACTTGCAAAGGCATGTTCTTTCAGATTTGTTAATTTTTTCTCATCCCATATCATCGTGTTAATGTCTTATTCTTAAATTTTGAAACACTAACTACTCTCTGAGAATTTTATTTGCTTAGTGTTTGTACATTGGCGTTTATTTTCAATAATAACAGAACATTCTAAATCTTTAAAGAAAATGAATTTAAATGTAGCCTCCAATGTTGATAAACACGCTGCTAACTGAAATTTAGGATGTTCATGAAGTTGTGAAAGAAAGGGGAAAAAGAAAGTCAACTCGACATGGTTACCATAATGTTCTCAAGAATCTATTGTGTATTATGGGATCTGGTCAACTAAAATTGATACTAAGCATAAAAAATATAACATATCCAAAATGTTCAGTGCGACTCTCAAGCTCACATATTGACTCTTATGTTTTGCAACCATTCCTGACAGGGTTTCAACTATTTATTTAAAAGAAAGTCTTCCGAAATGATTATCGAATCAATTGAAAATTGTATGATTCACTAGATTGAGTCATGAGCTTATCTGAGAAAAGCATTTCAGTTTAGAGGTTCAAAGCAGTTTCAATGGGCTCAGAAGCCTCTTGCAAACTTTAGGTGATATCTCCAATGCATTTGAGTATTGGTTGATCATACAATAATGAGAGGTTTAGAGCCCCTCTGTTGCAGCTTTTTTCATGAAAAAATCACTTCTTTTTTTTTTCTTTTCAAATAAAATAATCACTTTTTCAAATGAGAAGCTGTTTTTAGTAGCTTCTCAGAAAATCAATTTTTTATAACAGATTTTTTTAAAGAAAAAGTTATTTTCATTATGGCAAACAAACACAACACCTTCTGCTTTTTTTAAAAATCTCTAAAAATTAATCTCTAAAATATTGAGTATTAAAATCACTTTTTTTAGGTTGCACCAAATGGGCCCTTAGTACATGTTAAGTGAGCCAATATCAAGCCTTGCAAAGCTTGGTTTTGCTTAGCTTGAATGTTTTTATTTTTTATTTTTTTATTATTGTAATATCTGTAATTTCCAAATTTGATCTGCTATTTGATATTCATATTGAGTCGTTGCAGATTTCAAAAGAACATGGTGGTATCATGAGGTTCATTCAAGTTTCTTGCTTAGGTGCATCTCCTTCATCTTCTTCCAGGATGCTTAGATGTAAAGCAGCTGCCGAAGAAGCGGTTTTAAGAGAATTACCTGAGGTATGTTTAGTTTCTCACTCTCTAGGCCAGTAATTTATTTCTAGTTCCGTTTTCATATGTAAAAGGAGCAACTATTCTCTAATATTTTGTTGACATTTGAAGCCTAGCAAAGAAAGGCTATATTTTGTGATATTTTTTGTCTCTGTATATATCTGATAACAAAATAGAGACATACATTTTTTTTCTTCTGTGAATGGTGAAATGAGAATCATATGCATTAATACTGTTAAAATATTATGATCATCATGCTTTGCTATCTTGCAAGAGCATTAATTTGAGAATTCATAATATCACACTTAACAGGCCACGATCTTCAAACCCGCTGTTATGATTGGTACAGAGGACCGGATTTTAAACCGATGGGCTCATTTTGCAAAGAAGTATGGCTTTATTCCATTGATGGGGAATGGGAACACAAAGTACGAGCAAATCTATCAAACAATTACTCTTAACTTCGATGATTTTTACTGAAGTGAATTGTATTGTTAGTGATTCTTCCTTATGGCATTGAAATTTACTTTTTTTTTTACATTCAATTATTGCAGAATCCAACCTGTATATGTTGTTGATGTCGCCGCGGCACTTACTACAGCCTTGAAAGATGATGGCACTAGCATGGGAAAGATTTATGAGTTGGGTGGTCCTGAGATCTTTACTGTGCATCAGTTGGTAATCTTCGACTTTATCCTTTCGTTTGTGCATCCCTTGTCAAAACAAGAGATATTGCTTGTTAGGAAAAATTAGTTGAAGAAATCAATGAAATGATGTATGATAGAAAGTTGAGAGATAGTGAGGAAAACTGAGAAAATCATATCTGTGTTTGTAATCCTTTTGTTTATGAAATTACAACATTTACAGAATCTACAGTGATTAGAGTATTTATCGAGAAGTCTATCTGACCAACTTAATTAGTTACAGCACTAACTGTTTAACTAGAAGATAGAAGCTTCTGGAACAAGCTGCCCGAGTTTAATGTCTCAGCAATTCACTCCGTCCCTATATATAAGACCCTTTTGATAAAAGCACAAGAATTAAGAAAAAATGTTCTTCCATTAAATTTGTCAGCAACATACATTCTTTTTCCAAATTTATCCTTCATTTTTTAAGAGAGAAATTGATCTTTTAAATCTCTTCATTTAATTAGGGGTATTTTGTGAAAAATTAATGAATGCACCTTGATATTTGAAGAGGTTCTTATAAAAAGGGACAACAAAATTTGGCAAAAGGGTCTTATAAATAGGGACAGATGTAGTAGTAGCTAGCTAATAGTATTTTCCTAATGATGTTGAATCTTTTTATGTTAAATGCAGGCAGAAATTATGTACGATGTGATTCGTGAATGGCCTCGATACGTAAACGTGCCTCTTCCCATTGCAAAGGTGGGTTCATCACTTGTTCATTAGTTGATTACTTGTGTACTTACTTACTAATGAAATGCCATTGATGGACATATTTTTGGCCTGCTGGGGTCATTATAATGCTTTCAATATTTTTATACAATGCAATTCCAGAAGTTTCACATTTATAGAATTTCATGCATGCATAGTTCATTTTTTTAACACATCCAGTAATCCTATTTCAAATATGTAATTGGGGAGGGATATCATTTCTTGCAATGAAGCTACCTTCCCCAGTTGAAGATAAGCCAAAGACTCTCGTATAGATTTATGTTAATTTGCTGCGCTTTATATGCTATTTGGGGATATCTGAGTTAGTAGCTCACAATCTCATATGCGACTTGAAAGAGCTATCAGTTGGTTCTCTTCTGTTTTAGGATTTTATTTTGGAACAAGGTCCCTTTTTCTTTTAGCTGTGCATTATTAACTGTTCATGGGAGGGGAATAACCAGTTTCCTACTAAGAGTAAATTATGTCACTCTAATGTCATCATTGTATGTCATGATTGATTTCAGGCATTGGCAACACCAAGGGAATTATTCTTAAATAAGCTTCCCTTTCCACTACCCAAGCCTGAGATGTTCAATCTGGATCAGATCCATGCTTATGCTGCAGATACTGTTGTTTCAGAAAATGGTGAGTTCCTTACTTAATCACAAGGTCTTTGATTCATTGTTTCAAGACATTATTCTGCAATTCTCTTTCACTGTCTTGTGTCCGACATTTTCTGTTTGTTGAAATTTGCAGCTTTGACATTCAATGATCTTGGGATTGTTCCTCATAAGCTGAAGGGATACCCTATTGAGTTTCTTATTCAATATAGGAAAGGAGGTCCACAATTTGGTTCCACAATCAGTGAAAAGGTCTCCCCAGATGCTTGGCCATAAGATTCTTTGGATATTTGGTCCTGAATCATTTTTCTCTTTTTTGCCTGTACTATCACCATTTCATTTCACTATTTAAAAGTGATGGGAAAAGTTCAACTTTTTGTATCTTCCTTTCATAATGTAGAGTGGGTAACCATGTTTGTTGATGACAATAATAAAATCCAAATACCTGATTTCTGAAAACGGCATTGAATCAAAGTCAAAGTCATATTTCTAATTGTAATATTGGATGATATCTCTTATGTTCATGTACTTATTTAGTCCTGAATCAGTTTCAAACTTCGAATCAATCTCCCTGCTTAACCCTGTTGTCAACAGCTCCAGGAAAAACAAATTATACATCTAAAGAGAAGCAACCAATAATAATTCAATAAATTTAAATATCAAAACAGGAAGAGACAGAGGGGAGAAGTTCTTATTTTTTTATTTTTTAAAAAATTTGATAAGAAAAAACAAAACAAAAACCAAGGCGTGACATAAAGTAAGTGAGGGGAGAAGTTTAGCACTATAAATAGAGTATAATTGTCTCTTTTGAACTCCCTCCATAGCGTTTAGTCATAATGCATAAACATCATTAAACGTTGTTTTTTGGTTACTCATTAAACGTTGTTTAAGTGTTAAGAATGAGCTAATTCACTTCTATTAAAAATTTAAAACTTAAAAATACTTGTTTCCCGACTTTTTTTTCAATTACGTGAAATATTTTTAGGCAATGTTTGGGGTTAATATTCCTTCTCCAAATTTGTATTTAGACACAGTAATCTTTACACCGACTCCCCTAACACATTCATCCCAATATCCAATTGGACATCACGTACTACATCAGTTTCATTTTACAGCTTCTTTACAAATAAACAAATAGATCCCCTCGACCCCGGATGCAATAAAGGAATGTGGACATTATTATTCCATAAAAAGCAGTTTTCCTGCACAATCGGTCCCAGTACGTGCAGGATCCTTGCTGTGAGGACATATATATTTTCTATTTGTTAATATTATTATTAGTGGTTCTAACATCAGTCGTTAATAATTGAATTGAATTCACTCAAAAAAAAAATAAAATTGAATTGAATTGAATCGTGGTGGATCTGATGTTTGATATGGTGATGGTGATAATGATGACACAACGACGTCTTAAAATGATTTGTCCAAAATAGAAGAATTTGAGAGCGTTGTTGTATGTGTGTCGGTTGCACTTTGACAAGTAGACGATGACGCGTCTCTGGCTGCGACCTTAATTATGATGAAAAATATCAATCCATTAACCTTAATTATGAGGGAAAAAAAATCAATCCACGCTTAACTAATGTAGGATATTTATGGAAAAAAAAATCAATCAACGTTTTATTAAAGTAGGGTATTTTTGGAAAAAATCAATCAACAATTAATCATTTCCTTAATAATCGTGCATAAACCTTAAACGACTATTATTTAGAGACGGAGGGAGTATGAGAAATGTTAACAAGTGTCATTTGACTCTCTTTAAACATCTAAAGCAGTAAGATTTTATCAAAATCTATGCATTTATTGTATTAGGAATTGAAATCTTTGATTTTTTTAAAGAATTATTTCTTTATGGGTCTTGCTAACCAGTGCCCCAGAAAAATGGTTAAGGAATCTACAAATAAAAATTTTGTGTTGGAAATATAAGATGTTACTTTTGATCATCAAGTAATGATTACACAACTTTATTACAAAAACTTACTTGTTTTGGATGCTTAACCAATGCCCCTTGGGGCACTAGTTAACATTCTCCTATCTTTATTATAAATTCTTAATGAGTGTCAACACTCGTTAGCAAGACTCTATAAATAAAGCCAAATATGAGAGATGCGTATCCTTTTTTTCTCATTTTTTAAATAAATTTTATGGATAGATAAAATGACAAAAAAACTATCGAAACTCACACATACCATTAGAGGGGTTCAAACCCTGTCCTCGTTAGCTTAACTCAGTTGGTATGAACAATGCATAATATATGTAAGGTCTGGAGTTTGAAACCCGACCATAACGGGAAAAAAGGGGGTTCAAACCCTAACTATAGCGTCTGGCCTAAACAATTTCTGTATTTTTGTCGTTGAGTTAGAACTTTTGGACATTGTTTTCTAAACTATTCCAATTATATTGCTGACTGCTTTTGCATAGAGAAAAAGAGAAATTCTTGAGCGGTCACAAGACTTTGACACATTTATAAAATTTTAATATATATATAAAAAGAAAAAATAATTATAAAATGTGTATTTTTGCATGTGCCTAAATCTTATGCCCAAAATTTTGTGTCCACTTAATTTTGAGAGAAAAATATATATAGAGCCTAAGCACGCAGTAAGCACAATAGTTTTTGAAGGAACAACCTAAGCACAATAGTTATTATTACAGAGAGAAAACCAGAATATTTCATTACAAATGTTTTTTTTACAAAAATAAATTGATAGAATACGCTGATTCAATACAAATTCAAAATCTTTAAATAAAATGGATGAATATGCGAACAAACTCACAATATCCATTGACGGATGAACTCATTTGATACAATTTAAGAAAACTTGACAACTAATTAGATATTTACAAAAATTTGATAATGAATTTGATTGATTTATACATATTTGAGGACGAACTAGCCTATTCGTCCATTTTTAAAATCACATCATAATCTCTAAAGTGTTTAGGACGCCCTTAATGAATCAAATGAGTTAGTATGGAATTTATAACACTGCACATCAATCGCTTGTGTTATGAGAGAAAATCTTACGACCACAAGTATTTTGAGCACAACATTTGAACACATATAAAAATATATTTCAATTAATTATTTTAAAATACACTTTATTTTAGTTTATTTCCTCTTGCTTAACTAGAGGAATGAGTTCAAATTCAAAACTTGCAAATACAACAATGTTAAATTTCTTGAGAGAGAGCTCTACAGTGTATATAATATCTGATTCACACTAAAAATATTATGTGTCTAAATGGAATGCTCAAATGCTTGTGACCAATTAAGCATACGTTTAATATCATGTTGGATATATCAAAATCACGGTGAGCCACCATAATTTTGTAGAATCCAAAAAGTGTATCTTTTGAAAAAGGGTCTTGTTAACCGGTGTCTCTGGAGCACTGGTTAAAGAATCTAAAAATAGAAATTATGTCTTGAAAATGTAAGCTCTTATTTTTTATCAAGTAATTATTACATAACTTTTTAATATAATCGTACTCTTTTTATATGGTTAACCAATGTCTACAGAACACTGTTTAACATTCTCTTTTAGAAAATTAGAGTCCATTTTATACTTAGACTTAGAGTTAGAGTCCATTTTATATAAACATAAGTTTAAAAAGAAAATAAAGAATGAAAATGATAGTAGTACCTAGTTTTGGTAATCCCGTTGGTATTTGGGAGCATGAGCATAGAACACAATTTGACGCAATGTACAAGGAGAGGAAACACTTCCCACATTACACACACTCTCATAAACACGCGTCAAAATCCAACTCGGCACCGACACGTTAATCATGTCATGAGAGACAATCTCGGCGCACGTTACTACTAACCTGTGCTCTCTCTCTCTCTCTCTCTCTCTCTCTCTCTCTCTTTCTCTTCAATATTCTCTCCTTCAATCTCTCTCCAATCTCCATCTCTGTAAGTCTCGATTCCTCCCTCTTCTCCATTCATCCCATCAACTCCATTTTCATTTTGTTTCAAAACTCATTCTCCTTTCAATTGTTATTTACCATCTTAGCTTCAAAATCTTGTTCCATCTCTAATCCTAATCATACTTCTTAGGTTTAGGTTTTTATTAAGATTTAGGCTTAGGGTTAGGTTTAGGTTAAGATTTGATGAACAAATGAATTGTTGATTGAATGCAAATGAGACGGCGCCCTGTGGCGGGCGTTCTCCCTGACCAAATGGAAAAAGGGGGATCAAAGAATCAAACTTCACGCCTTTGTTGTTTAGCTTCTTTATCTGCTTTTCTATGGATTTTTCTATTATACTTTCATTTTGTATTCCTTAGAGCCGATAATACTACTACTACAAATACCACTCAATTTGTTGATGATCACATTACCAAATCAACGCCTATTTCTTTTAATCTTGATGAATCTACATCAACCCATGATGTAATTGATAAACCTCCAGTTAAATCGTCGCTACCGCCTCCGAGAAAAATTGGGTTTCCTGACCCGGTTGCGATTAAGAGTGACACCCCTGACCCTGAGGAGGAGGAGAAGAAGAAGGAAAATGGTTTTCCTTTTATGAAAGCGTTGAAAACCGGTGAAAATAAGAGTGATCCTTGTGGGGGGAGGTATATTTATGTGTATGATCTTCCTTCAAGGTTTAACGAGGATATGTTGAAGGAGTGTAAAAGTTTGAGTCTTTGGACTAATATGTGTAAGTTTACCACCAATGCTGGTCTTGGGCCGCCGCTTGAGAATGTTGAAGGGGTGTTCTCAGATACGGGTTGGTATGCGACAAATCAGTTTGCGGTTGATGTTATATTTAGTAATCGGATGAAGCAGTATGAGTGTTTGACTGAGGATTCTTCGCTTGCTGCTGCCATTTTTGTGCCGTTTTATGCTGGGTTTGATATTGCGCGTTATCTTTGGGGTTATAATATCTCGAGGAGGGATGCGGCTTCGCTTGATCTGGTTGACTGGCTTATGAAGAGGCCGGAGTGGAGTATAATGAATGGGAAGGATCATTTTCTTGTTGCAGGGAGGATAACATGGGATTTCCGGAGATTGTCTGAGGAAGAAACAGACTGGGGGAATAAGCTTCTGTTTTTACCGGCAGCGAAGAATATGTCCATGCTTGTGGTAGAGTCGAGTCCATGGAATGCAAATGATTTTGGCATTCCTTATCCTACATACTTCCACCCTGCAAAAGATGCTGATGTGTTCAATTGGCAGGACAGAATGAGGGGATTAGAAAGGAAGTGGCTTTTCTCATTTGCTGGAGCTCCCCGTCCTGGGAATGCCAAATCAATCAGGGGTCAGTTAATTGAGCAATGCAGAAGTTCACCGGTTGGTAAGCTTTTGGAATGTGACTTTGGTGAAAGCAAATGTCATTCTCCCAGCAGCATAATGCAGATGTTTCAAGGCTCACAGTTCTGCTTGCAACCTCAGGGTGATTCATACACTCGAAGGTCTGCCTTTGATTCAATGTTGGCTGGCTGTATACCTGTTTTCTTCCATCCAGGTTCGGCATACACACAGTATACTTGGCATCTTCCTAAGAATTATACCAAGTATTCTGTCTTCATTCCAGAGGACGACATTCGTAAGAGGAATATGAGTATAGAGGAAATACTTAATCGGATACCTCCTGAACAAGTGAGAATCATGAGAGAAGAGGTCATTGGTCTCATTCCAAGACTAGTATATGCTGACCCTCGCTCCAAGTTAGAAACTCTTAAAGACGCATTCGACGTTGCTGTACAAGCAGTAATTGACAAAGTTACACATTTGAGGAAGGATATTATTGAAGATCGTATCGATAAAAACTTCATTGAGGAGAACAGTTGGAAATATGCTTTGTTGGATGAGGGAAAGCATGAGGTTGGTCCTCATGAATGGGATCCTTTCTTCTCAAAACCAAAAAATGATGGTAGTGGAGAGTCTACCGATTCATCTGCTGAAGCTGCAAAAAATTCTTGGAAGAATGAGCAAAGAAATCCATTGTAAAAGAATGGGAAAATATTATATCACTGGCTGCAGTGAGGTTTAATGCAGATTGAGACATGCTTTCCCTGATTTGAGGAAGAACTGTAAGTTATTGTTGGGATCTTGCTGTGAACTTACTGCTGAACACGTGTCGAAGCATATTGAGCGGGCTTCTTTGTTGAAAACCCCGGCTCGGAGACTTATTCTTTTGCTTTATACGTTTTTTTACCAGTTTTCCTGATTTCTGCTTCATGTATTCTACTTGGTGGTTTACTAGAATGCATTTTATAAGGTTTAAAATTTCTTTTATGTAATATTTTTGTTCATTTGATTCATATAGGAAAAATAAACAAATTTATCATGGTTAATGGTAAACACCAACAAGTTTATTGTTGAAATCAGGAAAGAACTTGTTCTGTTGGGACTTGGCTATTTTTTGTCTTTTGATAATGGCGCTTTCATTTGAGTATATTTGGCACTTCATTTTCTGTATATAGCTAGCTGCGTGAACGGGTTATTATCACTGTTTAGCTACTTTAAAATGGACTCAACTAGAGAAAATTACGAGCTGTTTCTTTCCTCACCCGCTGCTTCTGGTTTTTGTACAATTAAAGTTTCTGCCAATAAATTTTTTGTAAAGTCTACTACTTGATTAATTAAACTTTTCTGTAGTCGTTTTTAAAACTATAACCAGTTGATATTATCAAACAGTGATTGTTAAATGGATTTTAAACAATCGATGGTAGAAAAGAAATTGCAGTGAAATTCTCTTCCAAGGTATGCAAGGTTCAATTTTTTGATGTGCAATTATGCATGAAATGTACACTCCATATTGATGTTGAGATTAGCATCCGTGAAATAATTCATCACATGGTGATAGATACCAGAAGTTTCTTTTCGGACAAATCTTGTAGCATTATTTTTTGTATGACTTGACACTGGCAAGTGACAATTTTGTCTGTTATGGAGGAAATGCAAGCAACTACCAGGTTCGGTAAACTTTACTTCCTGCTCTGTATGATTATTTTATTGTGTAATGTTCACCTTAAAGCATATTCGACTATTCTAAATTCCAATAGTTTGATTTGATCCATTCAACTATGGTTAGGTATGATTAAAACCATTTGTGCTTAATCCTTAATCAAATAAATCATTTCAGTAATGGACAAGGTCCAGACCAACAAGTTGCTGTACATGATTTTGATTTTCCCACCGTCTAGAAGTATCCATAATCAAATAGTTTGAACATGTCACATTGAAAATGATTGAGAAGGAAAATCCTGTACATAGAGAGCCATATGAATACTTCTCTTATCTGATGGCATTCTCTTTTTGAGAAGGCGCATATGAATTGAGTAGAAGAAAACAACTAGAAAAGGGTTATGCCGTATTTATTAATGATATACTAGTATAAATTAATTTTTATGTATTTACGCTATAAGTTTACTATGTTGGGAGCAAGAATCCTCTCCATTTCTCAAAAGAAATGGAAAATTCAGTTACTATAGTTTTGTGTGTATAAAAGCACATAGTTTTATTGTATCTTTCCGATTCAATAAAATCCGGCCTGAACATCCAGACTATTTCCTTCTCCATTAGCTAGGGAGACATTCTACTACCATAATAGGTAAATAGCCCCGTAAATAAGCTTAGTAGAAAAAAACAACATACAAAACATGCTTTAAGAATTGCAATGCAGCTGCATGCTTGTGTTACAATTTTTCCTAACAAAAACTCTTGCCTTTTTTTAAACATAATAAAAGAAAGCCGTAGAACAATGAGCTTTAAGATCTATAGGAAATCACTTACATGGTGGTAACTAAATTACAGAAAACAAACTTCTTGACAGAGGACAAAAGAATAGAAGCGAAAAAGTTAGCACATCAACTCAATATTTTATGAATTGCAAACCATTAGCATTAGAGTATCGCTCCATAAATCTCATGAATCTATCCCAATCCCGTGGGGTCCGCATTATATACTTGGCTTCAATTCCTGAGGGCTTTCCGTTGACAAATTTAGCATTTACATCAACAGACTGAAGGACTCCTTCCTCATCAATCATGTAGAAACCAGTTATGTCTCCTACTTCTCCTGAAGAATCAAAAACTGATGGTTGATCAAACCTGAAGATAGCCATGCCATTTGTTCCATCCTTTGATTTTGTCAGCTTCACATCTGGTATTGTCAGTTCATCAGTTCCTTGAATGAATTGTATTTTGGGTTTTCCCACCATCATGATAGCTGGCATGTGCTGTGGAGTTTTTTGAGTTATCATTGGTAACGTCGAACGTGGCATATGTAAATGTTGACCATTGAACGAGGAGTTTAAGTTCAAGCTTCCATGGACGATTGAAGTGACTGCAAAAACAAATAGTCTATAATCTTCACCGTGAACATCAGATCATATCATATGCATCCTTTTTTATTTGCTATAGCTAAAAATCTTCAAAGAAATTTGATAGGACACCTAGACACTTAGACATATTCTAGAAGGTGATAGAAGTGAAATAAGAGTTAGTTCATTCTCCTTATCTTTGAGGGGGGATATTCTGTTATGAAAGAAAAGGGGAGGGAAAGTTTAGAGGCATTGAGAAATATTGTTAGAGTTGGTTAGGAGATATTTATCTCTGGTTAGGAGCATTGTACTCTAGTATGAGTGTTCACACGCTGGTTTATCCTTTCTTTTTTCTGTTATTCCACCATTGTAGAGCCTTTGAGCTCATCTTTAAAATACAGTTCCTATTTCTTGAATTTACAGGTTCCAACAAAATCATATGTTCAAAATTTCAAGGTCAGGGGTTAAGGGAAGATGATACTAGAAATTGCTCTACATGTAAAGAGAATAGTGAAACGCAGCTAGCTTAAAACTAATAGAATTCTAAGATTATTACTTCATATTCACACTCATAACAACATACATTACAAAAGTACAATTTTGTTATTAATTGTAAATTTTTTATTGTCCTATTACTCCACAACTCCAGTACAACTCAACTTCTCTTCTGAAGGCTGGTTGGTCTTTACATTTGGAAAAGGATGTGCAAAGCAACATATCATGTCCTTTTTGCATGTTGTCAAGAACATCATACATATCATCAGGGTATTGTTTCCAAATATTGTACAATGCAAGAATTAATGTTTGTTCGACCATCATATAAATAAATTTTTGTTGTCAAGAAAACAATAGTGGAAATAATGCCACCCTTCTTTTGTTTTGTTTATTTGGCATTCTGGAAGCCATACTAATTATCCAGTCAACAATTGGAGCAAATTTGGCTACTTGAGACCATCATTCACTTATAATCATGCAAGTTTAACCCCCCAACTTTGCAGAGAAGAGGAAATTTTATTTTATTTTAATCTGAAAAACATTATAAAATTGAATAGGGGTCCAAACAATGTCCAACATAAGTTCTCAACATTTCACAGGAACCACAAAACAAATAACAAACATAAAGTAATGTTGAAGAGAATGTTTGTACCTGAGTATGAGCGTGGCTTCTGAATTGAGTTGTAGAGTGGAGAGGAGAATGCAAGAGAGTGCATAGTTGCCATTGCCAAGAAAAGAGAGAAGCAGTTCTTCTCAACACCTTGCTTCTCTAGTTGTCATAAAATCAAAAGATAGAAGTAAAATTGTGGTCCACAAAATGTCTATTGTGTCACAAACACAGCCATTCACTTGTGATGATAATGTTATGCTTTTGGCAAAGAATGTGAGTCCATCAGATTTGTGACAATCCATTGGTGTTGCTGACATGGCATTTGCAATCAGCAAATGATAGACGTGGCATGAATTATAACATTTATGCTATGTGTAGTGTCTCACATTCTATGTTTGAACAAGAACAACCGTTTAGGAGAATGCCAACTTTTTCTTTTTCTTTTAGTTTTTTGAATTTAAAAATGATGATATATCATATTTAAAAGTTTTTAAAAGATTTTTTGATAACTTTATTGTTGTTGGTAATTTCACATCACCTGGTTGTATGACATATTATCTAAAATATGTTACTTTATCAATCCTAAGTCGAAACATATGAAAAAGGATTAAAACCACATGATTTTAAAACAGGAGGATAAATTCTGTGAGTGGGTGAAATTTGAGGACCAAATTGTAATTAAGCATTTAAAAAAGAAATCATGTTAACAAATGCTTTTAAGAGCATTGTTTAAAGAATCTATTAAAAAAAATTGAATCTTGAAAATATAAGTCAAACAATTATTGTAGTAAAAAATCTTTCAAAAAAGTAATTTGTCATAGTAAAAAATAGAGTAAATTACACTCTCCTCCCCTCAAAGATGTTTGAATTACAGTCCCATCACCTCTTATGTTAAAATATACACTCATCTCCCTTAAAATGTAAAATTTATATTCCTCTCCCCTATAAGATGCTTGAATTACATCTCCCTCCCTTAATAATTAAATATGGACTACACTTTAATCTATTTTAACATAAATAATTTTTTTTATAATATATATTAATTTTGAATCACCATTTAAAAAACATAAATTTGTTTCTTTATAATCTAAATGTCAATGAAAATTAAATTTAAATCTTCTATTATTAATTTTATAATTTAGAGTATAAAATTCACTTTTAAATAACCATACGTA
>Ga0228711_1002055_pt1 | contig 30576 bp, 9 predicted proteins | sample MedpolnodulmetaG_2_FD_177996 | JGI IMG/M metagenome (GOLD analysis project Ga0228711, IMG submission 177996) | Root nodule microbial communities from Medicago polymorpha collected in Santa Monica, California, United States - brown nodules | ecosystem: Host-associated > Plants > Roots > Nodule... | reverse complement strand
ATATGTGTTTGGTTATTATAATATCCTTTCATTAGTTAGGTTATATAGTTTTTTTTTCACTTACTGCTTATAAAAAATGATTAAATCAACATGGCAAGGTGTTTTTATATTCTTCCACAAATCAAAAACAATTAGTTAAGAAGAAAAGTTTAATTTCAATATATGAATTCATTTATATACTATGAAATTAATCGATTAATGTCATTGGGATGGTTGACAGCCTTGTGTGCATGTAAATATATAAATGACCTACACATAATTTTAATTTTTTCGGTACTTAATGCACTTAAAATAGAGGAAAATGCTAACAATGGGAGTGCATATCTCTAATCCAATATTAACGAGTCATTACAAAGAGGTACAAACAATTACAATAAATTAGCTTTCCACAAACTCTCCAGGAGCAAACCTAGTTGCACCATTTTCCACTATCTTCTCATGAACAAGAGAATTACAAAAGTCATAAGAAATCTAGCTCCCAATGTTCTCAAGAACATTCTTAAATTTCTCTCATTTACCCTCTTATAGAAGTGTTTCCCACCCCTAGAATCTCTACCAAAAGGCATCAATCGTTTTCCAAGAGTATATTCACTTGGCGGATCTTCAAGATTATACAAAAAGAAGAAGAAGAAAAAAGTTTAAATAGAGGTCCAAAACCCGAGCCATGCGACAACATGCACAACATACAAGCCCATGCGCTCATAATATCACATGCCTAGCATGCGAGGCCAAAAAAAAACTTTTTCAAAATCTTCTCTTTTACATATAATGAGATTTTAACTCACACTCAACAATATAACACAAGGAAGTTCCGCTATTTTTTTTCGATATAAAAAATCTCTAAAAACATACTCCCTCCGATCACATTTATAAGTAAAAAACAACTTTTTAAATACATTGAATAACTAATGTACTTTCTTTTTCGTCGCCAAAAACCAATTTATTGCTAAAAATAGTGCCCAAGTCCCATTAATAAGCTTAATATTTTTTTTTCTGCTATAATAACCCTTCATAATAAAAATCCGCTATAAGCGACGTGGGATTCAAGATCGGCGCACGAGTGGGAGACTCATGGCACACGTGTTGTAGTCAAAATACATGATCACCAATCATCACAATCATGCACCTGCAATGGAAGTGTGAATATTATTCCACTTACACACTTCACAGTATAGTTATGATATTTTTTGACGGATAAACTATGGTTATGATTGTGAATGCCGTTGTGCTACTTTGCTTGCCACTTTGCAAACCAACTCAGGTACGTCACTGCCCAAACATAAACTTTCCTCTTCCGGCTAATAATGTCGGTCGTCTCATAAAATTACAGTTTACTGACCCTGTCTCGTTTTAACTCAAAAGACATTCATTCTGTCTTGTTTTAAAAAAAAATTAAATCTATTTCATTAAGTTTATTTCTCATGATTAAATAAAAAAAACTATATATATATATATTCAAGCAAAGTAGTGTGAGCTTATCACTTCAAGGGTTTAAAATGTTTTTTTATGGTTTATTGTGTGTGCTTTTTAGTAAATAAATTTTAAAAAAATCTTAGCCTTCTATAACTTTTTGTGTAAAAAAAAGTGTAGTTTGACCTTAACCTCACGTAGACTAGGTCATCGATCCTTGTCAGACAGTCTAATTTATTCCCACCTTTATAGATGACTAGGAGGAGTATGCCATAGTTGGATTTGACGAAGAATTTGAGGACTTTTATGGATTCTGATGAATTTCTAATTCACTGATAGTTTGAGAAAAAAAATTAGGGTTCATAATAAGAGGAAGATCACTCATGGAAGAAAAACTTTCAAGATCTACTATAGGATAACAAACAAATTAATGAACCACTCTAGTATATATTTACAAGCCACGCCATTATTGTTTATCCTCATATGAACACACATGTTGTAAGAATCAATTTGGTTATGTCAAAGTATTGTACACCTAATGTTTTGATGATCACAAAGCAAATGAACATGTCGATGTTTTGATGACAACTTAGCGAAATAAATAATTGTCTATTATGTGTTGAAGTGTGCATGTTTCTAATGTCTATGTAATCATCAAGTAGCTAGATTCACACAAGATTGATAGAAGATTCAAGGAATCAAAATTATCAACAATACATCAACCTTCAGAGCATGGACACATGACAAATGATTTCCATGCTCAGGACGAGTTGATCAAGGTAAATCAAATCTGATATGCCCGGTAACGACAGATGAAGGCAACAATGACGATGCAGTGATCCGACACGGTGGTGGTGCGGTCTTCACGGTGGAACAAATGGTACATTCAGACACGTTAGCACTCCAACACTCAAGTCAGTGTAGTACATGAGGTTGAATGTGTAAAAGCGTGTGAGAAATGAATCGTACCTTGATGGTGACGCATAATCGCCCTTCGATAGAAGGAGAAGGCACTAACATATTCCGTGAAATGCATCGCCTCATCAGGGACCCGAGGCCACATGAATGGTGCAGGAAGACGGGGGCGTGCTTCAATGCGGTTGCGTGCACAGGGACTAGCGTGTTCACTCATGTTAATTACAATGCCTCGTTATGAGGGTTTCGTGTCCACGTGTTACCATGGGATTGACTTTCTAGTCGGTCTAGAACAAAATCTAAGCAGTGAATCATCTTATCAACGTAAAGTCAACAGGGAATAAAGCATCGTTTGCAGCTAAGCTACCCTCGTGCGTGCCATATAGCATATCCCTTTGTAAAAATAAATTAGATTCGAGATAAATACTTAATAGACCGTGTTAACTTGTGCCCTTACAACACATGTTAAGGATTCCATAAATGATAAATATTTATTTCAAAATATTTATTTTCAATCTCTAGAAGAACAAATTAACACAATTTCTTGGATATAATTTCCACTTTAGGTTTTTTAACATAGAGCACAAATTAACATTTCCCCTAGTTAATAACTTTAAATATTTAATGAAACTAATGCACCAACACTACATAGTTGATTAGGAATTTGATCATGTTACTAAATAAGGATGAAAAATGTTTTTTTTTTAAAAAGAAAATGTTTGATTTAAAAAAATTCTTTCCTATCTTTATTACGAATATGCCAGATGTCAAAGCTATAATCATATCAAAGTTTGACAATTAAGAAATTCTTATGAGCTTGAGGCGATTGTTTTTGGACTCACATAATACAGATCTCGTATCTGATTGTACCACATTTGCATAATTGCATTATCTCCCTTCAATCACGATAACACAACTTCATTTTTATTTCCAATCGACATGACAATATGTCATACTATTTGAATCATGTGTTTGAGGATAAAGGGTTCCAATGTCTAGCTAGCTAGCTAGCCTATTTTATTTTATTTTTGATAAAGAGCTAGCCTATTTTTTTCACATATACATTATGCACAGGTCTTTATGATTATTCTTCATGTTCCTAATTTTGTTGTTTTAGTTGTATTATTCTCTTAGTGGTTATGGTAAATATTTCGATTTTCTGGGCTGCTAATCTACTAATTGGCGCCACAGTACATGAAAAGTGAGAATCGACAAAGGATATTAACGGCCGTCACTACTTGTATGAGACATCAAATGCATTTTATTTAGGGACTAAAAATGGTGATTAAAAACTTTTGTGGGACTAAAAATCAAATAAAATTTTTAGGGAGACTAAAATGAAAAGTTTATACACTTATATAGACCAAAAATATATTTAACTATTAAAAAATTCTATTACTCATAGAAGGAATGCTAGAATTGTCGATTTATTAGGTATTCATTATGGGGAGATCCCTTTTATTTAACTGGGCGTTCCTATTTTTTAAGGAAGGCCTTAAGCTTGTCATCCCATGCATATTGCGAATATTTCTGAGTGTAACTTATGTGGCAAGACAATACAGACTAGTCAACATCTTTTCTAGGATTGTGTTTTTCCAGAAAAATCTTTGGACATGGATATATTTAAAAGATTTTGGTCTCCTCAATCCAAAATTGTTATTATTGATGATATTATATATCAACTTAATTGATGTGATTTTGATTTTGTGGAAATAAAAGAAGTTTGATAACAAGATTATTTATTGGAAATCGGCCTCATATATGGTGATCTCCATTACTTCCCTTGATGGAAAACACTCTAAAGGAACCCCTTTCTTAGCTAAGCATGAACTTATGATTCGTAAGACTTTTCTGTTTTAGTCCATGCTTCCAATGCTCCTCAGATTAAAGAGGTTTTACGACACCCTCTCAAAGCAACATTGACGGTACAAAAATAGGTGCCCTGGACCACCCGCTTGTGGTGATATTTTTAAAGATAACAATATTGCGACAATGGGTTGTTTTGCTCAAAATTTAAACATATATCTACTACTTTCCCTACAAAGCTCACTAGGGTTACGTCTACAATTGAGATAACTTCAAAAAAATGGTTGGCTATCTCATTGCGTGAAAACAAACTCTTAGTTGGTTACTTTGACTTTCAAGAATCATGGTCTTGTTACTTTTGTTACTTGAAAAATATATAGAAAAAACTCTTAAATTATACATAATTAGTGTAATATAATTTTGTTCAATTTTTTATTTATTTAAAAGACATTGAAAACACAATACTATTCTTCTTATATATATTTTTACCGTAATAAGTAGTCTTTTTTTAGGGGCGTAATAAATAGTTCTATATTTAGTATTGATTTGATTTCTGTAATTGGTCGTGTTTATCGTAGGTCAAGGATAAAGGTTTAGGATGAGGACAGTGTGAGAGGTGAAATTAGGTTGCACGATCCAGCATGGAGCCCACACAGTGGAAATACATCATTATTATGTGAAGACAATGCCATCATTTGCACGTGTTTATGGACCATACACATTACAATCACACGAACTAACACAGCACCAACAAAATTACTATATCATGCCTTTCAATCATTCATGTATAGTCTTTTTTGCCAATGAAAAGAAAACTAACATGGTTAAATTTGGAAGCAAACGACAGTTGTTGTGAAACAGGTTGCTCATATTCCTATAAAAAAAGAAGTTAGGTCATAAAAGAATTGATATGTTAATCATCTTTGAACAATAATTCTATGACTTTGTTAAAGTTAGCGCGATTAAATCAAACAATTGAGTTTAAGTGATTAACGAGCCTCTGTAATATGATTCGTTCGAAAGAATATGAGTTTGATGTTTGGTAAGAACCGTTTTTGACTAAATTTTCTGTCAAACTCTGAATTATTAGGGTTTCCCTTACTCTTAGAAATTAGAGGGTTGACACACAAAAAAAAGTTGGTGTGATTAAATCAAATAATTGAGCGTAAATGACCATATTGTGAATTGTTTGAAAGAATTTGAGTTTAATTTTTTGTGAGATAATTTTTAACAAACCTTTACTTAACTCATGTCAATCTTCAGATTATTCGGGTCTCCATTTCTATTAAAAACAGGAAGGTTAACAAGAAAAAAGTTAGCATGTATTATTTATTTACCACCGCAAGTGGTTTATATGTAAAATCAAGTTGCTTAAAATGGAATGTTGTTGACAAGGTGTGGCCATAGACGAGGCCAAATTATTACTATTTTTTTTTACTAAAGACCAAATTATATTTGGCAAGGTTCTAGTCTCATATGGATAATAAATTTAAGAGGTAAATATGGTATGTATTTAAATAAGTAATTTGATTTACTATACATTTTTTTATGATTTGTGTAACTTGATATTAATGAGTTAAATGTAAACATGATTTATGATAGAACATTATGACGTCGTTTAATATATGTGTCATACCTTATTTAATGAGATAAGACTTTATTGATTGTTGTTGTGATATTTTAGCTAAATAGACTTATAAAAAAGTTTTAACTTTTTCTCTTTTAAAAAACTATATAGTTTGATTAAAGTGAACTTGATTTAGGTCGTAAGCCACAGTTAGTTTTTTTTTCTTTCTTTTCTTTTTTCTGTGAGGTAGTTTAACCTATTTCCACATCTAATTGTCGGGGTGCTCACAAGTCCGAATTGATACAATCAACCTAATCAATTTTTTTTTTGAAAGACCTAATAAATAGATATAACTCAAAGTATTGGATTTGATTTTTTTATTGTGTGCAATTTTTAGTCCAACTCAAATTAACTTGACCAAGGTCAAGAAAGTTTGGTTTGAGTTAATCCACGAATCAAACCATTTTTTTTACCCAATTCAAATAGAGAAAATTTAATTGGATTGTATATGACGATATACAATTATACATGTCTACTTCTTTTCAAGGACATCATATATAAAATTTATCTATCGGTGAGAAGAAAAGAATGACAAAGAAAGATGTCATTTGTGCTTATTATTATTTGATGGTCAAGTAACTTTTGATCTTTAAATGTTACTAGACCTCATTTTAGGTTGGAATATAATGAAAAGAGACTGTTGATACTGATAACATTCCTGATTGCTTTATATAATGACAAAGAAAATGAAATGTGGGCAACATGATTGTTTTGATGGAAATTTAGTCACAACTAGACATCTTTATAATATAGTTCACTAATTAACTCATGATACAGTGTTAATTCTCCTTTTCTTTTCATTTTTTCTCGAGAAAGAAAAAGTTGATGGCATGATCACATTTGGCATGAAATATTTGTCACTTCATGTAAGGGAAAAGTCGATGTACTACGCGGGAATAAAAGGGTTTTGTAAATGGATGACAGTGCCTAACACAGTTGAATTCATGGCAAAATATGATCCTTTTCAGTTTTTCCCTGTTAAAACTTTTTCACTCTTATATTCCTTATTTGCCTTTTTCTTCTTTTTACTAATGGTTCACCAATTGTGTTGTACGCACGAACTCAAAAAGAGTTAATAAAGCTTTGACTACTTTTCCAAAGTCTAAACGCATATCTAACTCTTCATCATCATGTTTCAGCTTTTTCTTTTAAGTAAAATAAACTTGGTAAGGATTTAATTTCCCTCCATAGAAAAACAAAATAGAACACAAAGTTAAAACAAATACCACTGCTATTGTAATATCTTAAGTGTGAGTTAAATTCTTATATTAAATAGCAGACTAGATGTTGAAAAATATATAATCGAGTGAAATCATATATCTAATGTCTTAATGTTTTGAACGAATATATATTGTGTAAACTCACTTGTGTTCTTCCTTTTAACTCAACGTATTGATTCAACCAAGAATCACACTTGAAGGGGATATGTTGTGATGTGTCAAATCTGAGTTAAGTCTCGCATTAAATAGAAGAGTAGATGTAGAACCACATATCAAGTGAAAAAATCCGTATACTTAATGTCTTAAATGGATTGAAGAGTAAATGACTTAATGTTTTAGGTAAAAATGCGGTGGTCATCAAACTTACTTGTATGATTTCTCTTAGTTCAATGTGTCTGTCCAACCTAATGAGAGTCTTCCCCATGGTCTAGGAACTACTTACATGTATGTTTGATCTTAGTTTTGGGAGAAGATACAATTTAGAATGGTAAGAATCTTTGTTCTTATTGGTTTTGACAAAACACATGTGTTGATATATCAAATTTGAGTAAGAATCCCACGTTGGATAAACACGTGCATGTTGGGCAATATATATAAGTGTGATCACTCATATGTCTAATGCAATAAAATTTTGTGTCCCCCAACAGTAATATTAGAGCCGATGATTTTACTAACTCCTTATATCAAAAGTTTTGCAATCAAAGTATTCATGCAGCATGTCATGTTGCTGTAGTGCCAAAGACATTGCAAGAATATGTGGAAGAAAAAAAAATGTTTTTGCTTTAGGGGGGCATTATCATATGAATGTATGAATTTAAGTTTGAGGTGTAAATTATTGATATATCTAACGTGAGTAAAAGTCATACATTGAATGAAAAAATGGATGGATAATATATAAGCGAGAGACCCATATATGTCTAATACTTAAATTTATTTTTATCCAAAATTTATTTGTTTTAATAAAATTTATATGTCTAATACATTGGGATTAAATACATTGGACCAATATATGAATTAAAAATTCCACCACATCCAAAAAATGACTTAAATGGATGGATAATATATAAGCGAGAGACCCTTACATTGGAGTAAAAGTCTTATGCAATGGTTTCAATACTTGCTCATAACGTAACACCACATGCATAAATAGAAAGAAAAAAAATGAAGCTTAAAGAAATCTAAAAAAGAATTCATGAAATTCATTAATCGATAAGCTTATGTATGACAATGGGATATGGCCGAGTTTAGCTTCTCTCACTCCTGTCTCGATTCTCCACTAAAACTACCCTACCGGCTACCCCCCTTCCCCAAATAAATAGTTAAAAAAAATTCCCAAATAAATGAAGGAATTTTGATTTTATTAAATTTTTAAAATACTACTTTCAGTGATTTTTTGAACGTAATGTTTTTGACACCGAAAAATGAATAGATTTGGGTTTTTGTTCATACAAAACATAACTTGTTTTCACCACTTGAAATATAAAATGAATTATTGGTCCCAAACATTTATTTAAGGGTAGAGAAGCATAATTAATTTTAGGGTTAGTACGTTTTTACCTCCTGTAATTTGGGCGAGTTCCGGTTTACCCCTGTAAAAAAAAAGTTTAGATTCCAACCCTATAATATAAAGATTTTCCACAAAACACCCCTGTAATATGAAGATTCTCCACAAAACACCTCTGACCCCATCCAGACGCTGATGTGGCACGCCACTGGGTAATTATTTTAATTTTAACTTTTTTAAAACTTAACATGTGTGTAATGGACACTGACGTAGCATGCCACCGTGTAATTGTTTTGATTTTTATTTTTTTTAAATCTGACATGTGTGTAATGGTTCAAAAAATTATTTTTAAAAAGATAAAATAAAATCTGACAATTAATTTTAAAAAATTATAAAATAAGAAAATAAAATAATTTTTTTAAAAAAATAAAAAAATTCACAAAAAAATTAATATTTTTTTCAAATAATTTTTTACCAAAACATTCAAAAATTAGCTTATATTATTTTTTTCAAATATTTTAAAAATTTTAATTTAATTTTGATTTTTTTCAAAAGTTTCGAAATATTGAAAGTTTAGGAAATTTTTTATTTTTTATATAATTTTTTGGGAAATATTGTTTATATAATCTATACTATATATACATATAAAGAAAACAATCTCTTTCAACTCTTTTGGACTGACTGTTTCTTTTCAAAAATGTCTTCAATTTTCAATACAAATAACACATGTAACAAATAGATAAGAATAAATTTAAATATTAAAAAAATTTCCAGATTTTTTGTTATCCTCAATTTTGTAACACATCGTAAAAAAAAATTTGGAATACAATTTTCTAAAAACAAAATCTGACTTTTCTTAAATTTTTAAATAAATTTGTATCTAGATTTTTAAAAATAAAAATATTTTCCAGATTTTTTTTATTGAGAAAATTTTAAAAACTTCTTTTTCGAAAAAAATCTGTTTTATTGAGAAAATCAATTTTCTAAAAATATATATTTCAAAATTTTTGAAAATAATTTGAATTTTTTTTATTCGAAATAAAAATTTTGAAATATATATTTCAAAATTTTCGAAAATTATTTTAAAAAATTTTGAAATGGATATTTTTCGTAAATTATAAATTTTGGAATTTTCAAAAAATATATATTTCAAAATTTTTGAAAAACATTTTTCGTAATAAAAAAAAACTGAGTTTTTTCTAATTTTTACAATTTTTTTAAAAAAATAGAAACAAATGTCATGTGTACCTTTAAAAAAATTGAAAAATAAAATTAATTATACAGTCAGCACGCCACATAATCAGATATGCACAGTCAGCGTGCCACTCGGCTCGCCATGTCAGCAATTTTGCAAAGTCACATGAGTCAGGGGCTAAAATCAAAGAATCTTATTTTACAGGGTTGGAATCTAAACTTTTTTTTTACAGGGGGTAAACCGGAATTCGCCCAAATTAGAGGGGTTAAAACATATTAACCCTTAATTTTAAACTTTAGGATTTTTTTTTTCTTTTTTTTGAAGAGGTTAAAATGAAATATATTACCACAACAAAAAAGCATTCCTAGCACAAGATGTGCTAAGAAAGAAACATCAGGATACAAATAGACTCGAAACAATAATTACAAGGCATCAACCAAGTCACAAGGACAAAAGGCAAGAAAAACTAATAAGTAGCCAATGCTTAAGATAGTAAATGGGCTAAGCCACCAACCATGAAAGTTTAAGGGAAGACTGGCGTGTTTCCCCTTCAATCACGTGAAGGTCGATGACTTAATCTTGTCCACCACTTGCATAATTGAGCAATATTTGCCATTGAAAACCCTGTTATTTCTTTCTTTCCAAATTTCCCACACTGTTGCAAACCAGATAACCTGTAAAATAGAACGTCTCGACTTGCCAGCACCCGCAAGAAAACTAAACTGATTAAAAAGAGTGGGTGCATCACAAGACATAATCGAAGATACACCAAGCCACCTAAAAATGTGATTCCAAAGAGACCCAAACAAAATACAATGTAAGAAAAGGTAAGAAGATGTTTCCACCTCCCCACAACCTCCAACACAAGATTAAGCTTCGATGTCAATAACTTGACGACGGTATATGTTGTCCTTTGTAGGAAGCTATCCTGAAACAACCGCCAAGCAAATAACACCACCTTCAAAGGAATGTCCTTATGCCAAAGAGAAGGCACATGCACTACAATATCAACAGGAACATTAACATTCAGAAAGTTATATGCACTTCGAACAGTATAAACTGAAGATGTATCCAACCTCCACAGCCTCCTATCGATTATGTCAACCTGCAAAGTAACATTTTGAAGTAGAAGCCTAAGTTCCCCCACTAGCTCCTCTTCCCATGCAAACAACCTACACCTCCAAGCCTACCCAACCTAACGAGTGCATACCAAACACGGATTCACCCTTGAACAAAGACAACTCAAATAGTCTAGGGAACCGATCTCTAAAAGACACTCCATCCACCCAAACATCAGTCCAAAAGAGAGTATTTTTACCATCTCCCACAAACCGACTAACATTACCACGAAACCAGTCTTGTGAACGCAAAACAGATATATTCTTCCACCAAACAGAGGCCAATTGGCCACCCTCACTCACTCGGCCCTCCTCCACACCGTACTTGGTCGACAACACTCTAAACCATAAACTCTCCCTATCCACCAGCACAACTTCCCTAGTAAATCAATATTAAAGTCTCTAATTCTCCTTACCCCAAACCTCCAACCTCATGACTCCGACAAATAGTTTGTCAATCAATCCAAGTTATTTTCCTGTGGTCTACACTCCCCACCACCCCAAAAAATAATATTAAAAATAGGTTCGATAGATTTTCCTATGGTCTACACCCCCCCCAAATATTTTCTGGTACCCAATCAAGTATTTATGTGTATAATAAACGGATATTTGACTACCCATTATTTTATGGATGCAGACACAGATTTGATGATACATGTGCCCGCTAGTACCCATACCTGAGAATAAATTCAGTAAATTACTAAAATACCATTGTGTGTGTGTGTAGACACACACATAAGAATGCATATGAAATTTGGAATTTTTATGCTTTTGTTTTACTTAACGAATTTGCATGGATTATGTGAGAATCATGAATTTTGTATGGATTTGGTATGATTTATTAAATTTGAATGAATGTTTAAAAGTCAATGTTTTTTTGGTAATTAAAAGAGTTCTTCTTTATATCAAAAAATAAATAAATTCAAAAATTCATGGGTACCTGTGAATACCTCAATACCCACGGGTTACCTGTATAGTGGGTATCCACACGACTACGGGGCGAACGCATGTATTATATTTATCCAATGGGGCGGAGACGTGCATCATACTATCTGTATCCATGGATACACATCGACATCCCTAGTTAGAAAGAGATAAAGATCTTGTAGTAATACTATGAGCAACTCCATTACTTATCTTCAAATATATGACATTATAAAGTTGGGTCTACTGAGTAAGAGACTTCCACATTTAAATACAAGATCACCTAACTCTTTAAAAGGAGCATTGGAAGCGACAAGAGCATCATATAATGAATTGTAATTAGTTTCAAACAAAACAACATACATTCTGTTTGTTATGACCACTTTGATAATTTCTAGCTATCCAATGGTTTCTGCTTCTAGAACGGCGACAGAGAAGTGAAAATAATTTAATTTGCCAAATATAACTAGCCTCGTAGAATCTCTAAAACACACACCATACTCCTAGATATAATTATTGTTGAAAGAGAGTGCGTCCATATTATATTTGATCATACTCCTAGATACAATTGATTTTGCTCTTTACATGCATCTCCATTTGTTGGAGGGTGCACGTGCGAGGGATGGAGGGTGTAACAATAAAATCTAAAAAAAAAATTAGTATAACACAAGTGAGATTTAAGGCCAGAGCCCATAGAAAGCCCAAAATTCCGGTTCAACAACATATATCCGGTCTGACCAGTAATGTGTTCGATTTCCGACCACCAAACCGGTCTAACCATCCGGTTCAATGTTTTAGAACACTAGACTAGAGTTTACTGCTCAGGTCTGGTCCCTCTCTCCGTCTCTTGCATAAGATACATCAAATACGTTTTGTTCATTTTTTCGGCTACTCTGTATATTCGTGGTGGTGTGAAAATATGCGTGGATTGCGAAAATTGAAGAGAGTTTCATGGCCTTCCGAATTAGATCTTTGTCAGGTAGTATAAATTATCTTCCAAAATCGATTACATCAAATAATCACTTCTAATAATCGATTCATTTTTAAACCCTAATTTTTATATATTTCTTTAATTTTGACCAACTTCACATGCAATCATCTAATCTCCAGAGGAAAATTTCCTGATTAATCCGATCGGACTTTTTAGCTTTGCATGTGATTTCTGAATTGAGGAATTAATTCAATTAAAACAAAATTGAATACATATTCAATTAAAAAAATTGAATTGAAGTTTTAAATAGAAAAGTGATAATTTTTAATGATGAATAAGAAGAAGCAAAAAAAAAAAAAAACAGGATAAAAAAAAGTAGACTACAATGATAAGGAAGTTGAGATGTATTTGGGATTGGTAATAGTGATTTGGAGATGAACTACTTGTCTAATTTGAATCTCCTAATGAGGATTTATCTGGGTTGGTTGCTGTTTCTTTTGTATAGTCTTGTGCTCTGTAATCTTAGGTAGATTATGTGAGTTGTATTGTACTATTTTTTTTGTCATGTATTACCATCCACTTTTTTAGTACATTATGTCGTCATTTGATGTATGTAGTTTTTGTGTACTGCCATGTATTTTATCGTATAGATATAAATATATTTGAAATGAGACTTGTGACGGGTGTTGGTTTGATCATATGTTCTGATTGTATGAGACTATGAGCAATTGCTCTTGTAGGTTATTAGTGTGTTTGATTTATCGTTTGCACGTGTTACACTTACGATGCACACCAATGGCAATGCAGGGCCAAACACGCGCTATACTTTTGTAAATTATTGAAGTAGTTTTGCCTTTGGTAAACATCTTCAGCATGCAAAAATGTGGGCACCATATTAGAATTAGTTTCTAATGCTCTTCTTAATCTTTTCTCAACCCTCAAGTTTCCATTCAATGAAGTTACTTTGAAGCTTTTTTACAGTCATTCTGTTAGCCTTTTACGATTGGTCATTAGTTAAAAGGTTTCACACCGTGTTGTCAAATATTTGCTAGACAGCACCATGGAGGATTTCCGTGTGCGTTTTTTGACAACCATCACAGCCAATTTTTGAAAGATGGAGGCGCCGTGATGTTATATTGCAGATTTTTAACTTTCCACAATGATCCACCATCCACCATTGATAATACTAGTTTTCCATTTCTTCTTGGTGTGTTCTTGTGGTTGTTAACCAGGCTGCTTATGCTTTGTAATATCACTATGTACGTGGATTAATTGATTTCTCTTACCTGTTCTAGTAAAGTAATTGCTTATTTTTTCTTGGATGCAATGTTTGTTTCACCAAAAAGATAACATTAGTTTCAGGCTCCAATGTCATGTGGTTCCCTTCCAATTTAGTTGCATTTTTCGATCTTTGAGAATTTTTTATGCTGTTGGTTTTTTCTATTTTAGAAAAAGCCTCTTCATAACCCGAATATCTATTGTTTTCACTTCCTTGTTTTGTTCATACGAATTCTGTTGCTCATGTGTTATACCGGTGTTAGTGTGGTTTCAAGTTGTCCGTGAGTTTAATTAAAGAAATCTTGTGTCCTTTTGCTTACGCTGATATTACTGTTAGTAAGGATATTTTGGTGTTCAAACAGTCTTGGTAGAGTTTTGCAGCTTAGAAGTCTATGTTCTCTCTCTCTCTCTAAAGTTCTGTTCTTTTTCTGTTTCAAAAGGAGACTAAGTGCAAGATCTCAGCCACTTCCAACATGGGAGGGCCAAGTCAGTGTGTTATTTTCTGGAGATGTACCGCTGGTGCATGCAGAAGTATCGGATGTAAAGGTGACAGAAATTCTTGGTTGGCCAGCCAATTAATTCACCTCAGACAACACCTGTCAAGTGTGGCTGAATATAAGTTGTAAGTGGTCTTTGTTGTCTAACACTGGGCTGAAGAGATGAAGGTCTCGGGATCTGATTAGGGGCATTTTGAAAAAGCTCGCAATTTGGATTTAAGAATCAGTTTTCACTTCTAATCAGGATCTTAACTTGGTGTTAACCCAGTCTTAATGCAGAGTTATAGAGAGAAGGGCTGATCCTCTTGTTGGGCAAATTAACGAGATATCAGTGTCTCCCCTAGTCTACAATAATCATAAAAATATGAGTAGTAGAAGATATTGATTTCTGGCCTTCTAAGTATCTCTAGTATGAATCTTATGGATGGAAAATTGAGTATCATCAAGTCCTTTATTATGATTACCCATAATAATTTGAATAAGAAAGAGTTTGTTATATGATATAATATATCTCTGAAGTATGAATGCCTTTGCATTTATTGTGCATTCAAAATGGCTAAATTTATTCTGGCTATGTCTGATTGTGTTGTTTTCTAGAGAGAACAATTTACATTCAATCATCAAATATTGTGCTTGTATGAAATCTATCACAAATCGCTTCATCTATTCCTCATATATTATTAATATTATCAAAAATTAAAGTGATCATGATAGCAGTTTGATGCAAGTTTATTTGTGTGCCATCTTTCATTGTCATATTTTATGAGTGGTATTTGATTTTTCTCTATTATTTATGATTTGTTATCAATAAGCTTGTGTTTCTCTGTTTCAAGTGTTTGCAAATTAGTAATCACCACTTTCATCCAAAACCTGTTTATTTCTTTGTGCTGTGAATTTTTGTAGTTTTGCACTATACATTATTTTAGTGTCCTTTCCTTGCACTCTTTGTGCTTGGTTAGGCGTTTATTTATATTTAGTATCTTGGCTTATTAAGAAAAAAGTAACCACCATGCATGCACTTCAGAATGTATCGAGTGAACATAATCAATAATTAGTCATTTAAGACGATGTTGCCCAGATGTTCATTATAAAGTACATATTATAAGAATGCTAAAAGGAAAAAGACTGTTTCCTTTTTGTTGAACAGGTTAGGCTATTCTTATCCGAGGAATCTCCTTCACAAGTTGGGTTGAATTCTCAAGATCACCTCCAAGCAAAGATATCATCCTTGTTGCCTCAAGGAGAAGCTGGTTCTGATGATATTTTACCTCCTGGATTTGAGGGAACTCATGCTTCAAGTCAGTTTAACATTAAGCCGTCCGAAATACCAGTTATTAGCTGGATTAAACCACCTAAGGTATTTTTGTAGTTATATTTTAAACAATATTCATAGTAATCTTCAGTAATATTTATATTTCAACATTGGTGCAATAAAGTAAAGGAAAAAAAGCAATGATATTTGAACATCTATTTTGCATCAACTATTTTGACAAACCTATGCATATAGCGATTTTTTTGTAAAAGCAAAAGAAAAAAAGGTTCAAAACACCATGCCAATATATCATCGGGGTATGTATTTATAGGTTGTTGGGAAAGTTGTCAAAAAAGTGATGTCAATATATCATAACTCGAAAAAAAAAGGTGAAATGCGAGTTTGCTTGTACTATTTTATTTCAATCCTTCATTATTTGTAATTGTGCGATTCTGTCAGATCGTGCTAGATCTCACATGGCAAGTGGTGGCCGGAGAAGAAAGCAAAGAGATATTTGATCAACATCAGAGGGAGATGAGAGTCCTTGAAGCTATTTATCCACGAATATCTTCCATTCCTCCAAAGTATGAGTCTTCTCTTGCCTTGTTTGATATTTCTTTTTTATTTTTTGCGCGATTTTTTTAATAAAAGAATTTTTTTTCTTCCTTTGCTGCAGTCCTATTTCAGTGGACGTTGACGATTCCCATTACATTGATGGTCATATTGTCGTGATCCCAATTACACCTGTTGAAGACGGGGATGTGGGAGCGGATACATTATCTCCTGGTATATTGGATGGTTCAAACACTGTTACGACTATGTCGATGGTGTCTGATGTAGCTGCTGCATCTGTTGCTTTAACTAGCTTAGTGAAGAGCAGTGAACATGGTAATTTGATTGATCCTGAATTACTCAATAATATTCTCAACAATCCGGAAGTGATTGAGAAGTTGGTTAGAAATTATAATGTTCAAAATGCACAGTTTGTACAAAACACCGGATCATCATCAAATGTTTTTTCACATCCTCCTAATCCCTTTAATCAAGTTGAGACCACTACATCCTCATCAAATGCTTTTTCATCCACTTCTTCCTATACTCACACAAGCGGAGGTCAGATGGCGCCAACTATGTCTACTCAATGGCATCGTAGGCCTGAAATCAGTTCAGCTATTGCTGCTACTCCTGTTGAGGTCCCTTCAACAAAAGATGTAAACTACTATAAGAGCTTGATTCAGCAACATGGAGGAGATAAACAAGAAGCACTTCCATACTCCTCCAGTAATCGCCAGAACCAGCAACCATTATCAAACTATGATACAGTACACAATTTTAGAGCAAAAGGATCAAAACCAAAAACGACGAAGCCTTGTATCTTTTTTAATAGTTCCAGAGGATGTCGGAATGGAGCTAACTGTACCTTTCAGCATGATGCATCCTTTCAGCCACAACAAGGTAATCCCTCATCAGGGATGCATAGTTCAAAGAGAATGAAAATGGATAATGAGATCAGCAGTTAACTGAAGCCTTACATGGCTGGTGATGTTGGTTGCCATTTATTTTGATGGGGAGGCCTGGATGCATGCAAGGTCTATAATACACATTTGATATGGTCAAGTTAGCGTTTTATATGATAGTTGGTTTTGACCCTAATTTGCTGCTAGTTTCTGATCATACATTTATCATTTTTGAATATGTGTCTCCTCATGACCGAAAATCTGCAGCTGCCTCTCTTTCTTGGTGATTCTTTATGATTGTAACCAAGGACGAGGTTTTGATGTTGTAACTGATTGGAGATACCACCAGCTGGATGATGTATTTATACATTTTTTTCTTCTCTTTTTTTTCATTCTGACGGTATAAATTGATTTGCATTTCTGTCCATTTTAATTTGCTTTCATGTTGAAATTGGCAAAAATGGGAAGTAAACAATAAAGTTGCTCATTGTGAGTGATGAATTAGTTGGATTGAATCCTTGATATGAAATTTTCATTTTGAGACGAAAAGTTTCAAAGAGTAATAAAATTCATGAAAACAATGTATGTGTTCTTTGTCAAAAAAAAAAATGTATGTGTTCTTCAATTTTTTGGTTTTATTCTCGCGCGCACACACACACTACTTGTTTAGAAAGCTCATTAACCGTTATGGTCCTAATTATTGAAAAATAATTGCAATGGTGTTATTAGCATATACTGGATAAAGAGAATTAGTGAGGAAGTTGTTTGTTTAGTTAGACAAGTGTTTGTATAAACAGGGGAAAATACAAGGACACAGAGGGGGTATAAAGTGAGGAGTGTCTCTTCTTTATAAACTATTTTCAAGAGTCCTATCTATCTGATGTGAGACTAAATCCACTCCCTCAAAGCCAACACAATGAAAGTGTTCGAGGAATCCCAATGATAGATCTAGGATTGGCTATGATACCATGTTAAATTTGAGGCCTAACTCATTCTTACAAAGCTGACTTGTAAGGTGAGGAATGCATTCTCTTTATAAACTTTTCTCAAGAGTCCTATCTATTCGATGTGAGACTAAATCTACCCCCTCAAAGCCAACATAATGAAGGTGTTGGAGGCTGCAATGAAGGCTAACCAAAGGTCACAACTTAAGCGACTAGGGGTGGACCGCAATTAAGGTGGAATTTCCAACACTTTTTTTTATTGTATTCCTGAGTTTTTAACAATTGGTCTGACCAGCCAAATCTTCGAGAAGTGTTAGTATTCATAGAGATGGAGGTTGTTCAAATGGTAAAGTTGATATATTTTTAGGGGTTTGATCAGCTGCAATGAGCCATATTCAACTAAGTGGTTCTCATAGCCATATACACATGATTTTAAGAAAGGGGGGATATTTTAATGGTCTTCTTTAAAGATATTGTTCGCCTGCATGGTAGTATTTGAAATTTGCACAAAAGGAAGTAAATTGAAAAGGTAATCATAGCTATCAATGATACTAGAAGGAAACCTCACCATTTCCTAGTTCATGAGGATTTAAGGTTGGATAACTAGGTCTAAGAATCAGTTTTACGTAAGATCGAACCTCTAAAATGCAATAATGGTGAAAGTACTTATCATCAAGTAGTTGGATCCAAAGTTTTACGAAGTTTTAACAATATTATAACTTACATCTCCGGTTAGAAAGCAACTATGATTCTTTTGTATTATTAGCGAAAGTTTAAGGTTTGTAATTTATACTTATATTTAGATACTACACTCCAGATCACAACATTAAACAACAAATCGGATTCAACTATTTACACCTTGACGTATATATATCACACCCCCTTTGAAGATCAATTGTATGATGTTTGCATCTTGACGGTTGGTGACCGTTTGGTCGACATATCAACCGTATTCTAAGAAATGTGAATATTTTCAAGTAAATATTTGTTCAAATGCAAGTATCTCTCAGGTCTTATGAAATCTCACATCAATACATTTTGCAATTAGGGAAAGACGATGAGGCAATCATATTCTTTCTTCATTTTTCTATTATAAAGTAAGCAATGAGGCCCAAAATCATACAAGAGAAAGACGATACCTTTGCAAGCTTCTCTTCTTAACAACAATCCTCTTTTTTTTATTCTCCAACCAGCTAGCTAACAAACTCAATTTGCAATTAGGGAAAACATCACTCATTAAATATGCTCTTATGTATCTCATTCTGAACTTTTAAAGAGGATTAATTTTTGACGCAAATTTAAGGTGTCTCATTCATAATAATAGTAGCAATACAAAAAAGAATTACATCAAAAGTATTACATGAAGCATGGAATAAGACTTCTCGTGCAAGAGCATGAGCACTACCGTTTGCTTGACGCCTAATAAAAACAACTACAAAGTCGTTATTGTGATCAAACAAGATTCTACAATTTTGAATACTCGAACCATACTTGGAGAGATTAATTTCAGTATTGTGCACATCATCCACAACCCTTTTACAATCCATCTCAAAAATCACACTGTAAATATACATTTTAAAGAGGATTAATTAAACATACATTTGTTGTGAAATTTGATATCAACAACCAGGTACCACGAGAGTGCGCCTGCTCGACAAAGGCGTTAACTGTCCACCTAACTGTGCCAGTTGTGATTCCGAATATGAAGATTATACTCATGTTTTTTTTGCTTGCCCGTTTGCTATCCAAGTGTGGAATACAACCGACCTCGGGGGCTCCATTCAACACGCTCTTTCAACCACCGCATCAGGTATAGAAGCCATTTTTTCATTACTTCAGAACTTGTCTGTTGAGCTCTCACAGCGCTTCACAACTGCAATTTGGAGCATTTGGAAACACCGAAATCTTAGAATTTGGGACGATGTAACAGAGTCTAGTGCTTTAGTGGTGGAGCGTGCCCGCACTATGATTGTTGATTGGGAATTGGCCAACGCACCAAATGCTGCTGTTTCCACCGACCAAATTCTGTCTTCATCAAATCTCGGTGACGGGAGTTCCACTTCGGTTCCTCACCATGGTATTCGCTGGCAACATCCCCTACCGGGGCGGTACAAATGTAACACCGATGCCGCTTTCTCTACCTCCCTCAATAGAACCGGAATTGGTATATGTATAAGGGAGTCAGACGGCAGTTTTGTGCTGGCTCGAACGGAGGTGCATCCGTGCCTCCTTCAGATAGATGTTGGTGAAGCACTTGGATTACACCTAGCATTGCAATGGCTCAGTGACATGCAGTTTGATCATGTTGATTTTGAAACGGATTCAAGGTTGACGGCTGATGCTTTTCACTCTGATAGGAACGACACGTCTGACTTCGGTTGTATTATTACCTCATGTCGTTCTCTGTTTAGTTCTCTTTTTTCTAACTCTAGGGTGAAGTTTGTAAGGCGACAAGCCAACGAGGTAGCTCATGCGCTTGCAAGGGATGCCACGTTACTAGCTAGTCACGCCGTTTATTATGATATACCCAATTGTATTGAATCCCTTATTATTAATGAAATGCTCTAAGCAAATTTCTCTAAAAAAAAAAAAAAACAGGTACCACAAACATTAATAGCTACATTAATTAAATGTAGTGTAATTGCAAAAAAAATTAATTTAATTTAATTATTTGAGAGTCTTGTAAATATTATACTTCCATCCGTCCCAAATTAAAGCTGTTTTAGAGAGAGAAAAAAATTATCCCAAATTCTGAATTGCTTTATGTTAATAATGAAGCGCTAATATTACTTTTTCAATTATATTATTAATTATTTATTACTCTCTCTTCATTGAATTTTTCAATTTATCATTTTTATACCATAAATGAAAGGATAATTTTGTAAAATAATTCATAAATTATCCATCTCATATAATGTTACCTACATTTCTGTGTGAAACAACTAATAGTTTAGAATATATGGAGTACTAATTAGATTATATAGCTAGAAAAAAGTCTAATATTTATTAAAAAAAAAAAAAACTAACTTATTTTAAGATAAATTCTTTTATAAATGTGACATCGATGGAAGAGTGCGTATTTATAAAAATGACAAAACTTAGATGCATTTTGTTATGTGTTTCTTTTTGTGATTTCTAACTAAAAATGCATCATTTTTAGTTACAACAAACTTTTAAAAAAATTATAGATTTAAGATGATCATAAATAAACTTAGTTAAAAATCATATGAAAAGTACCTTTTTATATTGGGTTATACCGACGAGTGTCTTAAGGGCACTAGTTAATAAAACAAAAAATCGTAAATTTGTATTGAATTCAGCAATTTTTTAACTTTTCAAAAGTCAAATCTATTTTCTTTTTACCATTTCCCGATATAACATAGTGTCTTATTAACGAGTGCCCCCGGAACACTCTTCAAGCATCCCAAATTTGAAAATTATTCTTTTAAAAAGTCAACTATTACAATTTTCAATGGATTTATTATGTAACTTATGTATAAAACTTATCATTTAAAGTGCTTAAAGAGTACTCCGGGGACACTCGTTAACATTTTCATTTTTAAATTTGTCCTCTTAACCAATATTTTAAGGACACTCTTTAATATTTCCCTTCAATATTTATAGATTTCAAAATTCTATACACTTTATTCTTATTTTTATCTTATACTTCCCCCGTTTCAAAATGACTATCGTTTTAGTATAAAAAAATTGTTTCGAAATGAATGTCACTTTCAGTTTCCAATGCAATAATAACATTTCTTTACAATTGTACCCTTCAATTAATTATGTTACACTACTTTCAAAGTATTATTTTTTTCTTTAATGAAAAACAAACTAATAGTTGATTAGGATAATTTGGTAAAATTGCTAAGACATTTAACTACTTTATTCCATTCTTTAATTTTTGTGCAATTAGCTAAAACGACACTCATTTTAAAACGAAAGGAGTACCTTTCTACTCTACTGCATCATCAATATATCATATATTGATAACTATGAGATAACAATATCTATTTATTTTCTCTCAGTGTCAATGAGGTGTTCCCGTATCCTACCAACATTTTCGATTTACAAATACTATATTCAATACATGGAGAAAAAGGAAAATACTCATATGTATAAGTTTGACAAGTATTTCATTGAAGGTGATGACAGGCACAGGTGACAAGTTCACAACCTCTCTTGAGATTTAGATGAGATCCTCTAATTCCTCACCCTCTTACTTATCCACTTGTCACTATTCCGTAAATTGACATAAGCATTGCTACATTAGTAGCATTTGCTCATTTCTTTTAATGAGTCGGTTCCCATCTTTATCATATCTTTGCCTCTTCCCATAACATATTTAATTCTATCAAATATTAATGATGAAGACAACATATACAATAGAGATTAATTATTTATAATTAACATAAGCTTAATCCGTCATTAAATTAATAAAATTAAGCTAATTTTACAAAGATGCCTTAATTTATCTATTGGATGAAAAGTAGAAGGATTCTCCTTCAATAACAAAACAATTATTCGATGTCTACTATCTTTCTCTAGCTTTAATTCTCATGAAAACTATTTATTCAATCGAATAAAATGAACCAACTATATAGCTAGCTTCTGCAACAAATGTCTAAATTCTTTACATAATTGCATATATTTGTTTTAATATTAGCCGGAAATATCACATACCAAAAGAAAAAAACACGTACTTGAATAACATGATTATTAATAAAGATATTTAACATGAAAAGAAAGAAAAAAAAAGACAGATTAATTAACGGGAAAGATATTTAACATGAAAAGAAAGAAAAAAAAAGACAGATTAATTAACGGGAAGGGGTTAGTTCCAAACCTCCCATGGTATCATGTATACAAAGCTTTATTATATACATGATATATATAAATAAAAATAAGTATATATTGATGTTAAATTAATATCAATATTCTTAAAATTGTATCATACACTTACAAATATTGATTCTTGATATTACAGGGAGATATATATGATTGTTGCTGCTGTAATTGAAGAGACGAAAATATATCTAACATCTTGATATTTTTTTTGAGGGGTCTCAAACATATTCTTGATATGTTGCAAATTGTTGTAACAAATATAATACCTTGCATGATCAACAATCTTCAGGTTTTGGAAACTCATTCAAGTCAGGTTTGAGAGAAGAAGTAGAATTGGAGTGAACATGATTATTGGAAGAAACATGATGATGATGATGATGATGATTAATTAGAGAATTAGTTTCAAGAGCATCAACTCTAGCACCAACTTGTGTAGCTTTTTTCCTTATTGAATCAGCCGACATATTCCCACGTTGTTGTAGATTTTCTTCATCTTCTTGTTGGTCTTTGAACAACAATTCAGGAAAATTAAGGTTTGCAGAAGGACCTCTAAGATAAAACACAGCAGTGTCATAAGCACGTGCAGCAGCAATAGGTGTTATGTAAGAACCTAACCAAATTCTTGATCTCTTGTTTGGTTCTCTAATCTCTGCTACCCATTTACCCCACTTTCTCATCCTTATTCCTCTATATGGTTTCATAGCTTTTTTCTCTTTTTTCATCCCCTTATTGTTATTGTTATTTTTATGATCTATAGGGCTATTGGTTCTTGAATTCATCGAACAACAATATTCCCTATCTTCTTCTTCCATACCCTACCTACCTAATACCTATCATGTAACTAATTAAACTATATAATATAGCTAGTTCCTATCTTATCTTTGAGAGATATATATACTCATATATGCTATGATTATGAAAATGAAAACTTATAAAACAGTTGCCAACCGGATGGAACAATAAGAGAGATTCCTTTCACACCCGGAAGGAAAATACCTGCCCCTAAGAATTATGTTTACTTGTGTTTCAATTTCTATTTATATACCTATGAAGATGGACTGTATGGTAATATTTTTTCTTGATAAAAATGGAGTATATGATAACTGATTATGTTTATTTATTTTTATTTATATAATAGTATTAGGAATAAAATAAAATAAAAGATATGCAAGGCTTTGTAAAATGGAATATGAAAATTTTTTACTATTAAAAGATTGTGGTAGTTATTAAAAATTATGAGTTAATAATACTCAATACTTTTTTATTTTATACAAATAATTTCAAAATATACTAAAGGTAGTGAAATGACATGGTATAGAATAGTGAATTCTCATTAAATCGGCAATAGGTTTATTAAACTTCAATCATAAATATGTAATATTAATCAGAGAGTTGGTTAAATTTATTTTCTATTTTTTTATTATAATACGATAACAATAAAATCGTTGTGTGAAATTGTGCACCGAATGAGAACATTAAAGAGCATTTGTCATTTTCTTTTTGTCAATAGAAAATCATAGAGCAATCAAATTTCCATGTGTTGCTTGATGAAGTAGCCACGAGAGAGCTTCCTTTTATTTAGAGATAAAAATAGAATATAAAATAAATAAAAAGGTGGCCGACACAACCCCTCATAACCATCCTTGTCTTTGAATCACAAAGCCATTGCAAATTTGCACCAACAAAATACAGTACTAGCTACTACTCACAAATAAACTAGGAAAAGTAAAATATTTTGGTTTTGTTATGTCGATAGTTTAAAGTGGAAAAAAATGGTAATCAAATAATTGAGTTTTAGTGATAATAAGCTCTTTTTAAAATAAATTGTTGTGAGAATTAAAGTTGATTTATAGTGAAAACAAATTTTTAGCAGATTTTATTTATTTTCTTATTAGGGTTTTTTTTTCTTCTAATAATTGGATGGTTATGAAAAGTGTGAATAGTGTTTTTTTTCCTCAAAAAATGGTTTGTTTTAATTTCTTCTCACACAAGCAATTAATTATTGTTAGTCAAATATGGGTTTTGAGGGCAACAAATCATTTTTGCTTAGATAATTATGAATCTTATGTTGTGTTGGTGGGTGTAACAGTGAAGAGGTGGATGAAATCGGGATGGTGAATGATGTCGGTGGTGAGTGAATGGACGGTTGGATTTTGATAGGAGGAAAATAGAGGGTGACGTTACGTCCACGCAAATAATACAACAACAGCCCACGTGTTACGTAGAATATACAGTGCATTTTGGACATTAAATTTGAGTCTCTCTTGTTCTTTTTCTTATGGCTCATATACTACAGTGTATCCACAATTAGGGTGAGAATAGGTAGGTCTAAGGTAGGTTTTGTAGAACTTAATTAGTTTGATGAATGTTCGCTTGTATCTCGAAATGCATAAGAATTCATAAGTATTTATGAGAATATATGTATTTAAAATAAATAAATTGTATATATATGTATACTTCACTCATTTATATTTTTTTCATATTAGTATATAATAAGAGTAATGCTAGCAACGCTCTCTTTTGAACGATCTCTCTAATATTCACTCTTATTGGTTTAAATCATTGTGGGTCTACACTTTGAAAATTGAACCCCCACAAAATGGTGGGACATACATTGATTTCATCCCATAAAAAAGTGAGTGTTAGAGAGAGTGTTGAAAAGTGAGTGTTACTAGCATTCCTCATATAATAAACCCAAACTTAAGGATAATTATGTATCATCACATTTTAACGATACTTATTTATTTATTTATTTATGTGAAAATGAAAATGGCTGTCACAAAGTAAGTTAAAGAAAAGAGTGCTACGAACCATTCCTTTCTAACACTCTCATGTTAGAAAGAGTGCTTTATTTATCCTTCTTACTGGACTGTCGTCGTTGCGTTCTGAGAGCCGCCGTGTAGCTTTGTGGTGGTTGCTTTTGAAACGAAACAGTTGCGGCTACCCCAAGCAACATAATAATTTGAAATTGTTGAGCCGCTCACGCTTAATGAGTGTTTTGCAAATCCAAGGCTCTTGCTAGCTATTAACCATGTTGGTGACTTGGTCACGTTTTTATTGTTGGATTTCGTCTTCCTCTAGATCTAGTTTCGTGTTGATGATTGTTTCTTGGTGAGGCTGTCTGACGGCGTAGTGATGCAGTGGTGGTGGTGGTGATGCGCGATGGTGATGCAGTGGTGGTGGTGGTGATGAGGGGTGGTGTTGGTGTGTGGTGGTGGTGGGGGTGATGATGTGTGGTGGTGGTTGGTGTTGCTTAGGTGAGTAGGTGGGTGATTTCTATTGGAGCATACTTGCTATCGCTAACTCTTGTTTGAGTTTTGGGTGTTTAGGGTGTTATGAGGGTGTGTCCGTCGAGCTGAGCTTTTTTTCCTTTTTGAATGATATTTGTTCCACCGCAAAACATGTCGTTTGTCTTACTTTTGTGTGCTGGATTCTGATGGGCCGATTATTATGCTTCGAGATTGGGAGTTGGATTCTAACGACATTATTTGTTTGGTTGGCTACAATGTTTCTCTTGTGGACCGGGGGTAAGGGGTGCCCTTCTGATTTGGTTCTGAAGTCTGGTGGGCCGATCACTTTTGATTCGAGATCGGGAGTCAGTTCTTTGGTTCCAATTTGGGTTTGGGTTTCATTAGTTTCGGTGGACCGGAGGTTGCGCGGTGGTGGAAGCTGAATGATCTTTGGAAGAGGAGTTCTTCCGTTGTAACTCGGTGTTGGTGATGATGGTTAATTTCTCTTTTGCAAGGGTGTTCCTTTGAGGTGAGTAGCGGCGATGGGTGTTTTGGATGTCGTTTTTCAGTAGTCGACAAGTATAGGAGTTAGTTTTAGGGGGTGATGTTTATTTTGGTCGGTGTTATCCTTATGGGTGTTGATCGCAGGGGGGTCTTTGTTGGGTGTTGTTTTCGGGTGTTCCACCTATATACGACGCCTTTTGTTTGTACCTTCTGTAACACCGGTCTCTGTCCGTCTTGTGCAGAGACCTATTTTTTAATAAAATTTTGTTGATTAAAAAAAAAATGCTAATTTCATCAATTTATGTACGTGAGACCCATTTTAAAAAAGATATTTCTATAAATTACATCGATAAGAGAATGAATGTTCAAAAAATATATTAAAAATAGAGTGTTTTTTTTTTATTAATTTTCTAAGTTAAAAATACGAGTAAATCAGAAAGTTATTTTCCTATTCCATCTTGTTGATTTTCAGCTCATCACTTGATACATGATAGAGTAAAAATGACATTATTCACTTAACATATTATGTCGTGTCATAATTCACTAAACTTAGAGAGGGAATCGCACTTTATCCTTTTCTTTTTCTCTTATTCTCGCCACTCTTATAGTTCAACATTTATATTATGTCTCTAATGATTTTTTTTGTTTTGTTTTTGAAAGGGTCTCTAATGCATTGCTGAATTTAGAATTGAAGGCTTTGTAAATTAATAACACGACAATACAGATAATAGGTATGGTTTTCCCTTATAATGACAAAAGAGAATTAATCAACAGAAATAGGCATGTTTGGTGTTTGGTCATCGTCACCAATCACCAAGATAAAGATCTATCAAGGGGTGGTCACGCTAAAGTGAGGACACCATTTGCTTCTTTTTTAATTAATTATCAGAGACCAAGATGATACAATTAATTAATTTTATCTTCAAAATGAATTATGTTTTAATCACGACGAGACATTTAATACCACCATCACTTTTTGAATTATCATAATTTAATCAACAAGATTTTATATTTTAAGTTTGAATGTATTTATCATACTTTTTGGTACCTCACATAACACCGTTTTAAACCTACCCTTTATTTATGTTTGTGGTTTGAAAGAAAAGTTAGGTTTTTATCCAAGTGAAAAAGTGCACGATGATAAAGTACACTTTCATAAAAATTGATGTGTGTATATATATTTGTATGAAATATATTTTGACATAATTATTCTTATTAAAGTTTATATATTTCAACCAATTGAACGAACTCATGTAATTAATGCGTTTTACTAAAAACAAAAAATTCAAGTTTAATTTATGAATGGATTTACCTATATCCTGATGAAACTCCGATTACTAGACCCTTTTCTAATAATCGGAGAGTTAAACCAAAAAAAATATATAAATTTCAATAATTTAAGCTATTGATAAAAGAAATTCAAGTTTCTCTAACAAAGGTAAAATCCATATCAGAAACAAATATTTGGTAAAATACCAAGATAAAGAATGACAAGTAATATTTTTTTAAAATATTTCACTGGGATAAATAATTGGTTATTTATTAAAATAATTAATATATTGAACAAACAATCACATAATGTGAAACTATATTCACGGAGTTTAATGCAAAAATGTTAAAATTGTTAAGTTGGACGACATGATCGGGGTTCGAACCTCGACACTTTCACTTATGTGTGAGTTTATAATGGTAAATATTACTATGTTAATTGTTAGATTAATTATTTTTGTCTGTCGAAACTTGAACCCTAAATCTCCAACTAATTTATCATTTAACCCTTGTTCAAATCAATTAAGTTATCCAACCCTATTTCATAAAGTTGATCTGATAAAATTATTATTCTTTTCTTTATTTATAGCTTCTTCTTAACTTTTGTAAAATGGTGAAATACAACATTCATAATGGAACGAGGAGTACAATAATGCATCACTACAATTACTAGATTTTAATCATAATAGCTATTTATTTATTTTTTAATAAAAAAATACTTAATCTTTTTCAAGCGAGACCACTTTAAAAGTTATATATACAAAATAATTTGTGATTCTTTGACTAAATATACATGTATAATAAATAATAAAATTCTTAAAAAAAATATTATTATTTTTTAATTAACAATTATAGCATCTTTTAAAGGAGTGCAATTCTTTTTTAATGGAAATGAATCCAATTCACTTTACCACTCAAAACAAAAGAAGAATGATCCAAATTAGTTGATGGTTGATGCAGGCTCCACCTTAGTTTCCAACATGGGACATTTTAAGTCGGCAGTCCATTATGTCCACTAGTGTTGTTACACTTCAAAATTACCAAATTATCTAGTTAACGTACAAAATTAGTTTACGGTAGTATTTTAAATCTTTTGACTTTAACTTGTGGAATAATATTCTTCATCAAGTTAAAGCACACAAAAAAGGAACTGTGTTCCGTCATTCACTTCGAGTGAACCAAATGAACCAAAATTACACATATATATCAGGGCTAACTTGTTTATTTTATTTTATTTTATTTTTGGTAGATAGGTTAACTTTTTTTTTTAGGTACATTGAATAATTAATGTATCTGCTTTACAATGTATACCAGATACATTAACTACTCAACGAACCTAAAAAAAGAATATTTTCTTATATTTGAGACCGGAGGGAGTAGTATTTTTTGACAAGTGGTTGACTTGTTTATTTAATGAGTTGAATTTCAATTTATATGATTTGACTTATAAACTATTGGAACATTGCGGGTCCTTAAAAAGATAAGAAAAAGTCTAGGTGAAATTATAATGCGTTACTGTATTAGAACAAATTATAATGGTACGAGTCTCGAGTTGTTAGGTTAAATTCTCCCCGTTAGAGTGAGATTTAAAAGCTTACTTCATCATTTTGATGGATCTTAGATTTCAAGTTTTTCAGGTTACATTGAAGTCGCTCTAACATCCTCTCTATCGAGTTTCATGTTATTCACTACATATTCTAAAGGGGATAGCACCTAGATTCCATAAGGATCTGTTCAACCTTAACCGACTAGTTTTCATTGCTCGGATCCTCCGAGAAGAAATTAATTGTGCAAATTTTCTAAAACAATACGCTTCTTCTAACTTGATGTTTATGGTTCACACTTCTATCAGGCTTATGGAGTCTACTTCTTACAAACTCTGTGGGAACCTGATTTCATAGGTTTTAGTCTTTCTTTTTTGTTGTTTAGTATTTTTTGTTCTTAGCTTTTTTTATAAAAAAAAAAATATAATCAAATTTATATCATTAGATTTAATTTAAAACAAACGTTTGACATATATAGTTTAATTTTATGTAATTAATCAACGAACTTTGGTTTGAATTTTAGTTCTTTTAAAATCACTACGTCGCAGGTAAAATACACGTTTTGTATATAAAGATAGTATAAATGAAATCAATAAACATCGTTATTATAAATGAAATCAATAAACTATTAGAATAGTAATCAATAACTGAAGAGCGCTTCTGATGTAGTGCTTCTGAAGTGAAGCTTCTGAAGTAGTGCTTCTGAAGTGAAGCTTCTGAAGACAGATTTTGATGTGCAGATTCTGATGTAGTTAGTTAGATGAGTTTGTTACAACATCTAGTTGTATATATACACTCTCTCATGTGTTGTAAATATGTAGTTGTGTGAATCAATAAAAATTCTCCCTTCATTATTTTTCTCTCGTTTCAGTTCTTCATTTTTCTGTTAGTTATTCATCTTGCTCAAAAACAGCTTATTTTCATAAGCACTTTCGTTGCGCATAGAACAGAGTGATTGTTCTAACAATTGGTATATAGAGCCTGGGTTAAATCTTAGGGAAACACGAGTGAAAAGTGAGGGGAATCATCATTGGAAAACACTGAGTGAGGTGTGTGTATTGATTTCTCTGTTTTCTTGAGACTTAGCGAGATGAACACTAACG
>Ga0228711_1002053_pt1 | contig 30577 bp, 15 predicted proteins | sample MedpolnodulmetaG_2_FD_177996 | JGI IMG/M metagenome (GOLD analysis project Ga0228711, IMG submission 177996) | Root nodule microbial communities from Medicago polymorpha collected in Santa Monica, California, United States - brown nodules | ecosystem: Host-associated > Plants > Roots > Nodule... | reverse complement strand
ATACAACAATAAACAATATCCTAAAGAATCAATCACGAATGTAGGATGACTGAGACTTATCAATTGGCAGGAATTGCATAAAGAGAAATTGTTACTATTGAAGTTACTTCCTTAAGCTGTGAAATAATGAGATTTGTCAAGTGTGGAAGGAAATATGAAGATTTTAGATGAATTAGAGAAAAAGCTCTAGGAGGCTAGGTTGTTTTATCTCCTAAAGTTATGGCATTAAATAATAACACATATTCTAACGTCATCTTATTGTGATTTAATCAGGTCACAATGCGATTTGAGCCATTGAAAATGAATTATAAGTACATCACTATGAGAGTAAATGACCTTGCATTGTGAAGTTAGACATAAATATTTGATTTCAACTTAACTAGCTCACCATGCAAGATATTTAGGTTTGTGAAAAATGGGGGTTTCCACATTCAAAATAGATTCTAAATGTAATATCCCGCCTACTAGTTCAAGATATTTTATCTGTTAACTCGTCTTGTGCGCGTATTAGACTGAGGGGCATTGTCGTAATTGCGCTTAGGGGATATATAAATAGTTTGGATCCAAAAGCAATTCATTTTTCTTTGCTCCTTCTCTCTCTAAGACACTAGGACAGATTCTGTCCTCCCTCTCCCTCTCCTAAACTCTGCTTACTCTCCCTCTCATTCATCCAATCCTTCCAACCTCATTGCTTGAGGAATCATGCTGCATGTTAGAGGTTTTGGTTAAGCAAGTGGATCTCAAGCCAAACTCATTCAAGCTCCTTCCTTCTCATCCTTGTAGAGTTGAATCAGAGCTGCTGGTTGTGTGTGTCTGTGCATGTCCTTTAGTACCTGCAGGTGAGTTCTATAGATAGCAATCTTCCTTGGGTTATTGTGTTATACATTGTGAGGATGATTGAAAGTTAGCTTTTGTAGAAAATATGAGATTAGTCCCCCTTGCCATTGATTTGTTGAAACTGTGTGAATTGTTACCATGCATTGGTTTGAAACTGTTTTTCAGGTACCCTAGACGTATTGGGGTTGTTAGAACTTGGTATTTGAGGTTTTTATGTTGAAAATACGATTTCTGCACTTCTGGGACGATGAATGCTCGCTTAAGCGTGCAAAATGTCGAGAGGACAGCTCTGTTCGCTCACGTGTACGCTTAAGCGAACTGGCAAGCGTACTGCACGCTTAGACGGTCGCTTAAGCGACCAGCCCTTTTGACAGCACCCTTTGAAAATTTTCATGTGGTCCAAAATGCCGCCCGGGGCCATTCCTCGCGCACTTATGCAACTTAACCAAACCCTCAAATATCAGGAACCTAATATACATCACACGTCGAGGTCTTACACATAGAAAGCATGAGTAACATAAGCGTTTCTCCAATGGTAAGTGGTACATGAGAGCACAACACTTTTCGTGTTTAGGTCCGGGTAGGACACAGGTCTAAGGATGGGAGAACTATAGAGCCTCGGCGTAGATCGTCGAGTACTAGCATTAGCTTCTATGTAAACATAGGCTCAGTTAGCGTATCAGATGTTCTTATGACAGTAAGCATATCAGCTATATGCATTTTATTATATACAGGTAATTATAATCAATTATGTTGTGGCTTCAGATAAGCTTCAGCTATGTCTGGAAAGGGTCAGCCCTCAGATAGGGAACCTTCACAACCAGGGAGTCCGGCTCTAGCCCTCAGATAGGGAATTTAGCCGGTCAGCAGTGGAATGTGGCTGGGGTTACTCCACCTGGTGCATTCCGTAAAATGAACTCAGATGTTAATGTTTGTTCAACGCTAACCGCTAACATAATAATTATGAATATGATTAGTATACAGCTAGACAGATACAGATTATACAGATTCATGTACGTAGAGCGATACATGAGGACAGGCCGACGACAATCTTAGATTTCCCCCGATCGTCCGGTTCAGGTCGTGTCATGAATATGTTATGATTAGGCCTCGATACGTTAGTGTATCTCGGCACAGCGGGCTTAGGTTCCCTTTAACCGCCATGACACGTTTAGTATAAGTCAAGACCTATATGACAAGTTAAGTAGAACCTACGACGGATCTAGTATGCACGACCGTCTAGGCAGCATGACCCACACACGTATAATCAACCGCCAGGTTGTATTGTAGACACGAGGTGACCATAGACTCTTCCCCAGAGTCACCTCTAGCCTAGGTTTTAGGTGGAACTCACTGAGGCATTATGTCTCATCCCACTCCTTCTTTGTTCAGGTTCGCAGGTTGTTCGAGGCAAGGGTAAGGAGAAGGCTTTGGACTGACCGTGCTTATCATATCTATGTTGTCTAGTTTTTGTTATGTTATTTAGCTACATGTATCATGATGGAACTGATTGTACTTGTTTCATTAGACTGGCTACGCATAAATAATGTAATATATGACTGGAGATGACTCTAGATCACGACTTATGTTGTATTTCCGCATTGTATGATTAATGTATCCAGTATCAGTTATAACGTACGTGTTAAATATTCTAGACACTTTTAATACGGGCGTTACACTAAAACTCATCTAAGATACCTTACACTTGATCCATTAACCAAAAATCATGGTATACATAATAAACATCGAGAATCCAGCACAAACAAAGTATAATGAAAATTGGGGTGTTAAACTTATTGTATTTATTTGTCTTAATTTAAAATACTTCATTGTTTTTGCGATAATTTTCTTATATTTTCACAATGTAACCCTTCAAATACTACACTTAACCTAAAAAAAATATTTACCGAACTAATTATGTAAAATTAAATGTTTATTTTATGGGGGAACTAGGTAGCTTAACAGGTTTGAGATAAAGGTAAAAAGAGTTGAGGGAGTTAAAGATCTTAGGTTTGGATCTAGAAGAAGGATAATTTGTAATATACTAACAACTAATTACTAACTTATAACATTTACCCATAAAAAAATGTTCCTTTTATGATTTTGAAAATTACCCCATGGATTGGCTTGAAAAGTAACTTTCTGTTGGGGTTTTGAAATATATATTGTTACTACATGAATTTCCATTAATTAAAACATGTATAATTTCCATTCATGATATATTTATTCTTTCTTGAGTAATTATTGACGAATTTAAAAGTTAACATTACAATAATTATAAATTCTCTATTGCCTAAGATTCGCATGAAAACCAACAATGTTATTCCTCTTTTTATTTTCTCTTCTTTGTCATTAAAGGTTATTACAAAATGGAAACTTGATAAAAGAATGAATTCTTATGATTGGTAGAATTTTTACGTGACCTATTTACCAAGTGTGGTAAAGGGATAAAACAACAATTTGATATACTTAAGAGACATTAAGTAATGATTTAAAATTTAGGAAGGTTATTGACAACTTTATAAACACAAAAAATTAACGCGTGTAAGGAGAGGGTGAGTTTTATAAATTATAAAGTGATAAAAACCATGTTATATTTCTTACATGCAAACGGAAGAAAATATGACTGAAATTGTCAAGTTATTTTATGCTATGATTATCTTTCTTTTTCTATTTTTCGTTTCAATAAACATTAATGGTATACCATTTTGTATTATTTTGAAATTTCTTTAGCTACATCCACAAAAATATTTTATCCCATTTTAGTAATATCATTTTATTCTCTTTTCTCATTCCAGGGCTTAATGAATGTACTCAAGACTATGACTGTCCAATAGAGATGTGCCCGTTTCCATTTCAACCGAAGTGTATTCTGTTGAAAACTTCCTCAAATTCCGGCGTATGTTCATGTACTTGAGCAATGTGCCTATAAGGGTATGTTTGGTTCGAGAGTTTTGGAGGGGAGGGGAGGGGAGGAGAGATTTTTATTAACAACTTTTCCTTGTAACAACTTTTATTATTATTATTAGATTATAGGTTAATTAACGTGTAACAACTTTTATTATTATTACTTGGCAAAAAAAACTTTTATTATTATTAGGTTATATTATGCTTGTAACAACTTTTCCTTGTAACAACTTTTATTACTACTTGTAACAACCCTATTACTAATTCATTACCCATCGTCTACATCGTGTTGTTATCGATTACATCGTTATTGTTTCACTACTTTATTATTCTTATTTAATTAAGTTTAAGGGTAAAACAGTAAAATAATTTTAAAATCTCTCCCATTCCTTTGCGAACCAAACACATTTTTAATTTAAATATCTTCCCTCCCATCCCCTCCGTTAAAATCCTTCCCCTTCCTTCCCCTCCTCTCCCCTCCTAATTCTCGAACCAAACGGACCCTAAGATATCATTTAGTAATTGTATTGGCACTCAATAATTTAAATTTTTTATTTTTCTCTTTTCACGGACCATGTAATTATTGTTTTGTACTTTAAAAAATGGTAATTAAATGAATAAGGTAGCAAATAATATTATATATATATATATATATATATATATCTCGTAATTTTTAAGATATCGCAATGACTTTTAAGTTAGGATTACCGTATTTTTTCCATCCCTACCACATATCATAATATTGACATGCCCGCAAGTGTATGTATATGTCATCGTATTAAAAAGAGTATTGTATACACAAAGACTTATGAATATCAAGGTTACATTTTTCTACTAACTATGCAATTAAAAGATATTTTTTAGTCTATGTTTCAATTACCATCGAGATAGTAAGACCCTGCATGTAAGGATCACCGTGCGATCAACAGGTGCAACTAAACATTGGAGGGATAAACCTAAATCAACTAAGAGAGTAAGGTTTCGCACGTAAGGATCACCGTGCGATCAACACGTGCAACTTGACGAACCGATTAGATTAGAACGTCTCAACGACCCCATCACTTGTATAGTCTACTTAAGATGACTAAACGCGACATGAATGTTATTTAATTCTAGCAAATAAATAGGGGGTTCAAAGAATCCTAACCGCTGCTTACTTTTCTGCAACCAAACATGTAATTTGCTCTGTTGCAAACAGATAAAAATTGCAATCTCTAACCCTCAAGTCTTTTATTATTATATTGTCAAACCAAATAAGTAATGGGAATTGTTTGGACGAAACAATAATCCTTGTGGATACGATTTTTTACTTGCTCTTTATTACTAGGTAAACAACTTAGTACACATGCCTAATCCGACCATCAAGTTTTTGACGTCGTTGTCAGAGATTGTTGATATTTTCGACTAAGCAATTCATGTTACTTATTCTTATTGTTTATTTTTTTGCCATTTATTTTTCTGTTTAAAAAAAAAAAATACCAAAAATATTTAGTCCTAGTTGAGTCATTTATTTTTAGAGTTTAATTTATCATATAATTTAGTTATCTTAGTTGTTACTAACATAGTTTATTTTTCTGTTTGCATTTTTCATTTAGTACTAAGCGTTTTCTTTTCTTTTCTCATACATTCATTCGATCGAGTCTAGTTAAAGTTAGGTCATTTAGTATTAGGAGTCAGTTCATTTAATTTTGCATTTAGGATTAGGATTAGCATTTAGTGATAGATATCTGACAAGTGTACCAAAAACTATCGAAGTAGTAATATTTATAAGTTCGTATCCACATGGACTGTTTCAATTTCTACTTGGCAAAAGCGTTAAAATAAAGGATGTATTAAATTTATAGGGTTGCCCTAGGCAGTAGAGTTGGGTTTAATAAACAGTAAATAAAATGCGAGAGAAAATTACTTTGAGATGAATGATTAAGCCGGTGAATCCGCTATTGCTCTAATGAGTAGTCTACCTCCCTTTATTCTCAATTACTATTCAATCTTTACGACAAATTAACTAAGTAGTTTTGATCAATCTCTTGACTCAAAACCCTTTCCTAAGTTATAACCTTTTAATCTCTTAAACCGATTGAATAACCGCGGAAGCTATGTCAGAACGTTAATTCATATGTCATAACCCTCAATTTCCAATCTCTAGGTTCCTATGTTGAATTAAACAGAATTACTATTTCAGGATTAAATGCTAGGATTAGTAGTCATTCAATTCCTAAGATCAATTTATGTGATTGAAAGAAGCTAGGGTTAATAGTCATGCAAACAATCATACAAAAATCAATGAACACAAATAATTCTGAATAAAGACTGAATAATATTGATAATAAAGAGAGTTTCAACTACTGATTCATATATTACAATAGGTTCATCATGGCTCAATCAATCTAAGAGTTTAGCTACTCATAACTAAACAATCATAAACATAAACCAGAGAAAACATACATAAATCCGAACCAACTATGAGTAGGTATGAGATTCAGGGCTTGTTCTTCGGTCTCCTGGTGTCTTCTATGCTCAAAATCGCAGTAATAATCAATACCCTAATCCTTGGCTGCAGCTGGCTTTATATAGAAAGAATTTTAGGGTTTCAGAAAAGCCCATCATCGTGCCACGTTACGATCCTATTGTGGCACAATCACTTCATTAATCCTACGTGGCAGCAGACAAAACTAGCATCGTGGCACGTTACACATCCCTTCGTGCCACGAAATTTCCAGTGCTCAATCCTTTGTCCTACGTTCACATATCGTGCCACGAACTACCTTCAACATGGCACGATTCTTCACTCTTTGGAATTTTTTCATCTTTTTATCAATTTCTTCTTCTGGGCTCTTGTTCCTGTTTTGATCTGATTTCACCATGAATTACAAGCAATTGACTCTCTAAATGCCATAAAAACGACATAAACATGACCAAAATACTAGTGTTGACGTGCAGTCATCACAACCCCAAACTTGAACCATTCCTTGTCCTCAAGGAATCTACTTGCAATATTGACAATCGACAGTAAAATAACAATTACTTGATCAAGTGATAGTACCCAAAAGTTCAACTCCCGACTAGCTAAAGATGAGATAGTTTGACTTGTTCGCATCCACCAATTCACAACTCCACACAACAAAATGAATAGGGTTCACACACAGTCGACATGTAGGTCTACATATTACCATACACTTGAAAAGTTTCTAAACGTCAATCAAAATTAATGTCACTACATACTTTGAGGTCTTTAAGGGTTATAACGGGGCTTAGGTGAAGGTGGGATAATATTTGGATAAGTAGGCTACACAAAATCTTGAGTTAGGCATTCCTACAGAAATCAAAACATGGATTCAATCCCTCATTCACCCCTTGAAAGAACAATTTGTAAAGGTACTAGAGAACATTTGTAACTTATTTGGAGAATCGAGTTTGACTTTACTCGGATTTATCATTGTTTGTCCCTTACTTTCATTTTATTCTTTTTTTATAATACACCATTTTTTGTGTATTATTCATGATTTGTTCTTTGTTCTCTAGTACCCGCACCTCAAAGTTAGTTGGTTGCAAATTCCAATAGCAACCCCAAACTTATTGTTTAGCAACATTCTACTATGCCTAACTCAGATATAACACTTTTGGGAAAAATCTTAAAAGTCTCTAAGCTTGTAATGTAGTTTGTCACCGAACAAAAATATCTAAACCTACCGGCTCAATTTGGCATAAAAAAGGATAAAATATTAATTAACATCAGGGTAGGCTTCAAAAGGCTCACATGACCAAGTACTTTTGCCTCAATGTGTATATGACAAAGATCAATCGACAATAAAGAAACAATGCAAGTTCTAGAAATGTAGATGCATGGAACACTCTTTATAAGTAAATTGGAAAAATAAAATTTGGCCATGAACCTTACAATGTTTAGATTTCTGGGAGTTGTGACTACCTATCTTTAACTGCCGTACACTTCGCCTTTGAATCACAAGTCACTCCTCCTTATGAACTTTTGGAATACCACTTGAACAAACATTTGTTACTAAACTAGAAAAAGTCAATAAAACAAACAAATTCATCAATAATAAACAAGTGCAAATTCAATACATAACAAGGGGTACAACTGAGTTATTCAAACACACTGACAATTGTCTGACTCAACAATAGAAATAAAATACTGAAAATAAAAACATAATAAAAAGGATGGGTTGCCTCCCACCAACGCTTTCTTTTACGTCATTGAGCTTGACGCTTCAACCATTATTGGGGTGGCAAAAATGATAGAAAGAATATATCACCCTTCATCTTCCTCTTGTTTGGCAAAAATTCCATGAACTTGGCATAAAGAACCAAATACTCACATGCACTCACTGTTAATATTTTGGAATTTAAGCTCTCCCACCTTAGAGAAGGACATGCATCCATTTGCACACAAGTTATTTCCTTAACCTCCGTTGGTTCAGATTTCGGGAAAATATCAACACTCCTCACTTTGGGATTTTCTTCCACCACAACCTTGTGACACTCTGTCTCCATCTTAACCAACTTCCTTTGAGACTCATGTACCTTCTCAACAAGATCACCACTCTGAACATCATACTTCTCAAATGAAACTTGATTTGACATCAAGAAATCATCTAAAATATTTTGAAGTTGAGTATTGCAATCGATGTTGATCACCTCTTTCTTCCCTTCACAATTACTACCTAGTTGATTTGCCTCATAACGACCACATCTCTCATTTAATAGCGATATTTTACTGTCCAAATATTTTAACTTCAAAGATAGCATATATTTTTCATACTGCAACGTAACAATCTCTTCAATGTCATAGAGTTGTAACCTATCTGCTAACCTGTCTATCATAGCTGCAAAACTTGGATAAACTTTTCAGTAGCACAGTACAATGAGAAGAAAACGAAGAGTATAAATCATTTTTTTTTCAATATATATATACAAAAATATAAATGATAGAAATCCTAAATAATGACGATATTGCCTGGTTGAAATAATTCAACAGTCCCGGGCAGCGGCGCCAAAAACTTGATAGATATCTGACAAGTGTACCAAAAACTATCAAAGTAGTAATATTTATAAGTTCGTATCCACAGGGACTGTTTCAATTTCTACTCAACAAAAACGTTAAAATAAAGGATGTATTAAATTTATAGGGTTTCCCTAGGCAGTAGAGTTGGGTTTAATAAACGGTAAATAAAATGCGAGAGAAATTTACTTTGAGATGAATGATTAAGCCGGTGAATCCGCTATTGCTCTATATGAGTAGTCTACCTCCCTTTATTCTCAATTACTATTCAATCTTTACGACAAATTAACTAAGTAGTTTTGATCAATCTCTTGACTCAAAACCCTTTCCTAAGTTATAACCTTTTAATCTCTTAAACCGATTGAATAACCGCGGAAGCTATGTCAGAACGTTAATTCATATGTCATAACCCTCAATTTCCAATCTCTAGGTTCCTATGTTGAATTAAACAGAATTACTATTTCAGGATTAAATGCTAGGATTAGTAGTCATTCAATTCCTAAGATCAATTTATGTGATTGAAAGAAGCTAGGGTTAATAGTCATGCAAACAATCATACGAAAAGCAATGAACACAAATAATTCTGAATAAAGACTGAATAATATTGATAATAAAGAGAGTTTCAACTACTGATTCATATATTACAATAGGTTCATCATGGCTCAATCAATCTAAGAGTTTAGCTACTCATAACTAAACAATCATAAACATAAACCAGAGAAAACATACATAAATCCGAACCAACTATGAGTTGGTATGAGATTCAGGGCTTGTTCTTTGGTCTCCTAGTGTCTTCTATGCTCAAAATCACAGTAATAATCAGTACCCTAATCCTTGGCTGCAGCTGGCTTTATATAGAAATAATTTTAGGGTTTTAGAAAAGCCCATCAACGTGCTACGTTACGATCCTATCGTGGCACAATCACTTCATTAATCCTACGTGGCAGCAGACAAAACCTAGAATCGTGGCACGTTACACATCCCTCATCATAACATCTCATCAACAAATAATAAAATCTCCAAAATAGCCATGTCATATGTATCATAATACATCCCAAATATAAATCTCAAATCTCAACATACTGAGTGATAATCTCATCAAACATGAAAAATAAACAACAAAAGACCGACATCCTTATCAGCGCCCTAAATCTAGACTCCAAGCATAAATGAAACGAGGTAGCTCCAAAGCTAGCCTCAAGCATACTCACAAGCAAAGCAACCACTCCTGCACGCCGTCTACCCATTCATACGAATAAGGTAGACGGTCAACCAAACGACCATTGGGGGGTTAAATAATATTTCACCAATAATATATAATCAACTTGAAGGAAAAACAACATATTCAATTTCAATGATCAATTAAACACTTAATTAAATCATATGCAATGAAATTCCACATCAACATTATCATCAAGCTTACAAGCATAATCAAGCAATGCATACAAATTCACCTTTTTTAAATATTCACAACATTCACCAAGTTTCACCAATGCACATCATCACCAATTCACATAGTCAAGTATGACATGACTCACCAATTATTAAGTGCATGCAATGTTCTAGACTCTTCTAGATGCATGTAGCCATTTGGATTCCGAAGATAATTTTACCGTATTGAATTCACTAACGTAATAAACATAATCAATTACGTTATGCAGAAGCTATGTAATAAACATAACCAATTACATTCTTCAAAACACCTCAATATGACTATGTATGCATGAACTTCACGTAAAGACTCGATAATGTACAACTCACCAAACTATATTATACAATTTACACATCCCTTCCCTTATTCTTAAAAGTTATTAGGTTTGCAACCATTTAACCCTAAAAATTTGCAGGATTAATTGCTAACTAGATTGTTGACCCGTGCGTCGCACGGGTCTTATGAGCTAGAAAACATCCGTCAACAATTAAAATGTGATGATTGAAAAATACAAATAAACATTACAGTATATAATAATGTATGAAATAATAAAATGTAACAATTAGCCCGTGGTTACAAATAATCACGTACATAGTATTGTTTATATCAAATATTACGAAATACTTCCTTATATACGACGTTGGATGTAAAATCCGAATCTTCACCATCTTCATGTCTGATGGCTCTAGAGATAATCAGGGTATAAACACTTTGTCACCAACATTAGTTCAGGATATAATCTTCCCCTCGAGCACATATCATCTCATTCTAGTTAATTATAATCAACCCGGTTCCATCGCATAACCGGCACTCCAACTTTTAATTGGTTACATCAATAATGAGTCAAATAAAATTAATCACAATTAATCAAACTACCGCAACCATTTATTATCTTTGTGTTTCCAAAGAAAGCAAATTATACTGCAGTGGGAAACTCATGTCCATTGTGAAGTAAACCAATGTGGGCCATTATGATTAATAACCGTGTGGATTTGATTAGCCACACCCTTTGCCAAAACAAATCCTGCATAACATTATTAAAAAACTAAATTATACACTTATTTATTTGTTAATAAGAAATTTAAAAATGTAATTCAATGTAAATGTAATTAAATATAAAAATGTATATAAGAAGGAAAATTTTAAATCCTTTTCTGAGATGATCTTTAAGATGTACTATAACATTAACAAATTAAACCATATAGAACACTATTAAATAACCAAATCCAAGAAGACACCACATGATTCATTAAAAAAAAAACTCTTCTTAAAAAATGTGATTTAGATATAATATGATTTATATACGCAACTGTGTATAAGAAGAATTGGTTGTTTTTCTTAAACGATGATCTTCATTTAATAAATGCGTTCAACATATAAAAAGCTACTAAAATTTAAATTTAATAACTTTGCAGGAAACTGTTTGAGTATATGTTTGTCTAACACCATCACCAAACGTATCCATGGCTAGGATTATTTGAAAAATATATCCATCGAATGATAGTTCACTTGGTTCTTTATAGGTTCCACTAAACAATTATGTTAACAAACCATAAAACCATTATCTTAGAAAAAAAGAGAATGTGCGACATGTTGGGGCTAAGCGTAAGTTACAGTTTCACTGTCGCATTCCATAGTACAAAAGTTCCAACATGAATAAGTTCAGCATTGGTGATGTGTTTAATGAAACTCATTATCATGTATTATATTATATACAATTAAACACTATCAGTATATAATTTGATGATTATTTGGTTCTGCTTGAACGTACGCAACTGAAATAATAACAATCCAGCAATGAATTCTTAAGTTTCAAATGGCATCAGAGGGATAACACATGGGAAATATAACTTCAAAAACTTGATAATTTTTTGATTTTACAGTTAAAAGAGAAATGCGCATATGCCAATTATATATGCAAAAAGAACTGAACGCAGCTTACATATATTAAAAGAATTGAACGCGCAAATGGCATCAGAATTGGCAGAGGATTTGCAGAAAACTGTGAATGGTTTTCAAAGAAGAAATTTTGTTTTTCTGTTGTGATAGTTTTATGGTTGTGAGTGTGAATGTGATAGGAATTGTTGTTGGGGTAGCAGACAAATAGAAGATGAACCGGTGTAATATGACTGAGTGGTATATTACACGTATATATAGCAAAGAGGAAGGGTGGTGTAACAACATCATTTGCATGGGAAACAGACTGTTGTGTGTTGAGTGGAGAACTCTGTAGTTTTCAAGGGGTATCTCAATAGAGGTTATTAAATGCAATAAGTTTTTCAAGCATGCATAATTGATCACGGTTTACAACATGGCTTGGTTATCCCCACCAAATTTATAAAGTCTGGTAATAAAGAATAAAATTTTGAAATTCAAATTGGCAAGATTTTGGGAGGGAAATATATTAGGGTTAACCGCTTAAGCATTTAATATAGTAGAATTAGAGGCAAAATAATAGGGTTTAGTGGTAGCTTTACATAATAAACTTCCCTTATTCTTAAAAGTTGTTACGGGTTGCAACAACTAAACTCTACAAATTTGCCTCTAATTTTACTGCATTAATTGCTAATTAAGTTAACCCTAAAAAACTTCCCTCCTAAATCCATGCCAGAATTTCAAATTTTTCCTTTGAAAAAATAATTGAAAAATTGGTGGCATTTACTAGGTATATGTTGTTTAACGTAACATCTGTTTTCAATGTCCAATTTCTCTCTCATCAAATATTTGCATCTCTTCCCAATAGTTCCTTTTGCATCTTTGTCTCTTTCTCTCTTCTGTCTCCTCTGCAACTTCTTCCTTTGCCTTTTTCCTTTCATCACACCGACAACCTCGCTCTTCCTCCACGCCATCACCTACAGAGCCATCAACCGTCGTTTCTACACAAATTGCGTTCTCAAACAACAACAAGGCACTTTTTTTTTGTTCATTTATAAGAAAGGGAAAAGGCAACAATGTTCAATTCATCTTTGGTCTCCATCGTATTTGACTTCCAATGAATCTAGCCTCACAAAATCACGTTCCTCTAGATACTTGCTTCTTCTAACATATGTGGTGTCGGCTAATCGTTACCGACATCTTACTTGCTTCTTTGGTTTGTGGGAATGTTGTAATTACAACATCTTTTTTTTGGTGTCCGTATTTTTGTCTCAGGTTGGTGTTTTGTATCTCCCTTTCGGCTATTTCAGTTATGATGTGCTCCCTATTGCTGTATGTTTTTGTTGCTGGCAGTGATGCACGTGTATGCGCTGGTAGGCCATGCTTTAGGTGTTATCCTTGGTTTGATACCTGTTTCTGGTTGTTGTTCTCAGGGATACATTGGTATCATGTAATTTTAGCTTGGCATGGCATCATTGTTGTTTTGTCTGCTTAATTAAGTAGTTTTGAATTTTATCTATGTATTGGAACATCTGCAACTAAGCAGTTCGTTTTTTGTATTTTGTGTTTTATTAATCCTTTGAGTTTTGCACAAAGCGGTTCAATGTCAAAATTTAGTTAAATGAAGAACCTGTTTTTCTTTAACAGATTTGCATTCATATTTATTAGTATATAAGGAATATAGAAACTGTTTCAACAACTGTTAGCATATATGAATGGCCATTTGCTGAAGCTCTCCTTTACCAGTACAATCCAAACGTCTATTGCTGGATTGTTATTGAATTTCAATTGCGTTCTATCATGGTAATTAAATTAGATTTTCCCTTAATAACATTTCTCAAGAGTTTTTTTTTGAAATAAGAATGATGTGTATATTTAAATTTATTTATTTAATAATGTTAGCAGCAAAAAAAAAGAGGCACTTGGTGTAGCTAATCAAATACTCACAGTTAATAATTATAATGGCCCACTTTAGTTAAATTCACAATGGTAGTAGAGGGATCAATTTCCATTAGTTTCCCACTGATTTTTGCTGGCTTTGTAAACACAAGGAGAGTTATTTAAACGCGGGTGTTCACTTCCCCATATAAAAAACCATGTGATAGACCATTTCTCAGCTTATTTGACTCCACCGACTGTTGGTTACATTTTTTTTTATTTCAAATGTTAGTATATAATGTAATGTTAATTTAGTACTTTCAATCATCGAATTTTAATCGGTTGTGGATCTTTTCCAGCTCATAAGACCCGTGCGGCGCACGGGTCGGCAATCTAGTTAAGAATAAAGGATTAGCTCAACCCTAAAAATATTTCCCTCCCAAACCCATGTATATCTCAGTATCGAATTTATTATTTTAAAAAATTGAAAAATCAGTGGAATTTTAACATTGAATCTCTATCCTATCTTTTTATTCTCCATCCTAATACAAATTCAACATTATCTCTCAAGATTATGATTCAAATCTGAATCCTCTCATCTTCATTTTTTGCCAGTAATTCTAAAAGTGTGATTTTGGACCGGATAAAATCATGTCATGGTTTTGAATTTTGTTATCTTCTCATTCATCCCCTTTCTCATTTCTTCTTTGCTGATTCTCCTTCACTTGATTGTTTTATGTTTTCTTTGCTTCATCTTTTCCTTTACTGTTTCCTTCCAATTTTGATTCATTTCTAACTATAATTTGAGGAGCAATGGAATCAGAATGAGCACATATATATAGAAGCTCCAACATACAGAAGCAATGGAATCGGTGCAATCTTGATGTACCTATTTGGTTCCGCTTCTTGGTCGCCAAATGCATGCTTATGGATGGGTTCGACGCAACATACAGAAGCTCCAAAACAAAGCTACTGGTACCCCACTTTTGTTGCTCCCTTCATCAACAACAAACCATTGATAATATTATTTCAAACTAATGAAGATTATTGCAAACCTAGTTTTTTGCACTACTCATAGAAGTGTCTATAATATTGGAACCTTGATAGTATATGATTAAGGCATTATTATTTTCCAATTTCTGATACAAAAATCAGAGCTTTGGTTCCCTCTTATCATTATTTTCCAAAGACTTCTTGATGTCTATGTCTATAGCATTTTGTTATTTTCCTGCTCATTGTGAGTACATCATTATTCAGTGCAACAAAAAGCCACATTTTATATGGAATATATCAAGTAATTTTTATTGACAAAATAAAGAGATCATAAATATACAAAGCAAAGCAATATATAAAACGTTATTTTCATGAAATTGAGGTAAATATGGAAACAACTCATCGATGTTATTAAAAGAACCATCTGTTTCTGTATCAATTTCCTGATAGAATTGATCTGAGTTTGGCACCATATATTGGTTTTGTTTTGGCATTTGATAGTCAATGGAAAGATTTGTTGCTTGATCAATTTTAAGTGGACTTTTAGTTGTTATTGTGTTTAATTGCTATGGAATTTAAATTTCTAATTAGATTTACAATAGAAATTATTTATTTAGTAAAATATTTCAAAATATAAGTGTTAAAATAAAATTTGATGGTGAAAACTCTAGGATTGCGACTAAATGGTGTTGGTAAGATTTATTTGGTTTTAGAACAGTCATATAATGTGTTGCTCATCCGAATGGGATCCTGTTATGGTTTGTGCGGGTTTGGAAAAGTGTTCAATGATAAAATTGGAGAGCAATGATAAAATGTAGTTTTTAGGCTTAATTAATGATTTGGTCCCTTAAGTTATTTGTTGGTTACATTTTAGTCCCATAAGTTATTAACGTTACAATTTGGTCCCTTTAAGTCATTTTCCGTCAACCAAATAAATTCCCACGTCAAAACCATTAAGCCAATGTCTAAGGTGGATACACATTGCAAGTTGTCACGTCGCCGTTCACATGTACCTATTTAACATTTTGGCAAAAGACTGACGGTGAGGATTTATTTGGCTAACAAATACTAACTTAAGGGACCAAATTGTAACGTTAATAACTTATGGGACCAAAATGTAACCAACAAATAACTTAAGGGACCAAATCATTAATTAAGCCTAGTTTTTATGAGTGAGGGATAAAAGAACTAAAATTAGCAAGGTCAATGTTCATTGCAAATGAAAGGAATAAATGAAATACAACATGTTTGGTGTTTATGGCATGAAAAAAGTATAAGTGGGCTGGAACTTTTATAATATTTTGTTTGAATTTCAGTGTGAAATCCTTATTCTGATACCTATTTAGGATACAATTATTCTTTGTACTGCTAGCAATTACAATAAGAAATGTATGTGATGCTTTTAAGATAGAGAAGACATTTATCTTTCATGATGGTTATTTCATCCCTCACAGTTTCTATATATTTGATTTTAGTATATTGCTACCTAATTTAGAGGTTGGCTAAGACCCCTGCCTATTCTAAGCACTTTGATTTGATTAACTAAATAATAGATAATTGATGCTGGTAATGAGGTCAAATTAGATAAATTTCAAAAAGAAGTTTTTATACTCCAAAATAAGTTGTTTTTAAGGTGTTGAAATTCCTGTTTTCTTTGACTTCAGACGGTGTATCACATAACATCGATGAGTTGTTTCCATATTTACCTCAATTTCATGAAAATAACGTTTTATATATTGCTTTGTTTTGTATATTTATGATCTCTTTATTTTGTCAATAAAAATTACTTGATATTCTAAGCGCTTTGATTTGAGTTTGGGATCAAATTAAACGTTCAGATGGATACCTAAGCACTTTGATTTGGTTATGTTGTGTACTTCAATACGGTTTTGATGTGAAGGCTGATTTAGAGTGCATCAACAATTTTTTCACCGCAGTTTCTATGCATTTCATTGCATTGATGTGGTTCACGCTAGAGTTTTTGGCGCTTCAGTTTGTGTGCATAGATAGTACAGTTTGGAGCGGTTGTTTTGCGGCTTTTGTAGCAGGGAGGTTCTATTTTTTTCTCCTTTGTATTGTTAGGTTTTAGGTTGTTAGTTTTGGCCTGGTGTTACCTTTCTATTTCTTCCTTGCTATTGCAGCCATTTTGTAATCTTTGGTTTCAATATCGATTATTCTTTGCAATTTAAAGTGCTCTAACTTGGTCATTAGTTTTTATTTGCAATGACATAAACTTTTGTTGGCAGTGAAGCTCAATGCATAAAAGGTGGTTTGAAAGAAGGAATTGAACTTCTCAAAGAAAAATAGTTGCTGCATCTAATTTTTTGGTTTTATATTTTACTTTTTTTGTTGTAATTTTAGTTATATAGGGAAAATATACCAAATGTTCAAACATAAAAGAGATGGTTGTGTGTGGTATTTTATGTTTTTTACTACGTAAGGGATGAAAAATGAGATTAGCAAATTTTAATTGCTTTAAAAAGTTCGTTGCAATTTTGATGCACATTAATTAGATATTTTTTTAATTAAGTATGTAGTGTTTAATTTTTTTCCCGAGAAGACAACCCTTGCTTCAATTTTTTTGAACTGATATATAATAAATGATAGCCTACCTTCAATTTTTTTGGACCGATATACTGAATCAGTAAGCACCAATCAATTTCCACAAACAAAATTATTTTTGCACTTAACTTACCCATTCAACACTTAACTCACCCGTGCGTCGCACGGATTTATTGAGATGATTAATGATAAACTTGAAAAAAATCTTGGTCTCTCATCCAAATTCTATAATTATCAATTTGAATATTTTTATTACGTGATTATTACTCTTCTCTATATTACTACCCCCGTCCCTAAATATAAAAACCTTTTGCCAAAATCACGGGAATTAAGAAAATTTATGTGTAAATATTAGGCTAAAGTGCACTTTTTACCCCTTAAGTTTTAAAAAGTTGCGATTTTGGCCCCCTATGTAAAAAAATGGCAAAAGTGACCCCCTATGTTTAGGGAAATATGCTCTTTTGACCCCCTAACATAAGGGAAATATGATCTTTTGACCCCTTATCTTCTCAAAAAGTTGCGATTATGGTCCCTTTTTTGGGACACGTGGCGTCTTTCAGCAATTATAGGACGAAAGGGACCAAAATTGTAATATTTTTAAATAGGGGGCCAAAATCGCAACTTTTTGAAACTTAAGGGGTGAAAAGTGCACTTTAGCCTAAATATTATTGTTTTTACAATTTTATCATTTAAGAGAGAGAATTTGTTAATGTTTTCAACATGTTATTTAATGCTGATTGAAGAAAAAAACATAGATAATAAGGGTATGTATGTATGTACCCTAAAAAAAAAAAAGGGTATGTATGTAAAAAAATAATTAATGTAGTTGGAAATAGCAGAAGAGTATTATAAAAAGGAACAAAAAATATTTTCAAAAGAATCTTATAATTGGATGATGATTCACAGCAGTCAAGTTAATGACACAATCACATAGTCAGTTAACTTTTAATTGTTAGATGAATCTAAAGGTTCAGAATTATTATTTAATTTTTACTCAATAACAGATAACCATCTTTCTTCTCAGTCTTCTCTCTTTCAACAAAACAATGAAGAACATGTATGGTATGAACTCTCACTCTCCTCACTGATTTCAATCCCCTTCAATTCGTTGTCTGACCTTCCTTTACTCTCTGATTATCACTTGTTTTGTTTTTGTTAAAACTGTTAAAAGGATTTTTAGAAAAAGCCAACACAATTCAACCCACCTTCTTGTGTTTTTTCTCACATGCAATCGCAGCTATTGCAAAATTGAGAATTGTTACTACAATGGTAAGAGACGACATTTAAGGCACAAACACATAACAATAAGAGAGCTAGTTGGTCTCTAAATGAGCAGTTAAAGTAGATCATACATGTACTGATGAAAACTTAGTTGATCCTTTGACGAAAGGATTAACTAGAAAAAAGTTCCTAGACACATCCAATAGGATAAGGCTAATGCCTATAGATCAAGAGTGATGATAACCTGACCTAAATGACTAGATATCCAAAGAAATAGGTTCAATGGGTAATAAAACTTCATGAAGTGATATGACATGCTATGATAAACTAGAGAAGCATCATTCCAGATGAGGATGAGGTAATATAAACTCTTAACGAGATTTGTACTCTATGCGGTGTGGAGTACATAACTACAAGAGTACTCTTGATAGACTCGCATATACGAATGTTGAACTGAGGCGGTTCCTATGAGATTTGGAGGCAAAATACAGAGAGCATTCGTCAAACTAGAATAAGCGTCCATGGCCATAAAAACATGGGCTTTTAGAATACACCTTAGAAAAAGGTTGTGTGTGGATTCTATCTCTGAGATTGAGTACAACGCTACGAGCGACTTTTCTTAATCACAATTTTACTCGTTATGCAAGAGTTCAAGTTGTTGGCGACACTTTGTTTATTAGCATCTTATAGAAACATTTGACGTTATTTCTAAAACCATTTTTTAAATTCATGTAGGAAATTGTTGGAACGTTGGTGTGAAGTTGGAAAGAAATTGGAAGGTTGGAAGATTAAAGAGCAAGTCATGAGACTTTGAACTAGTGTTGTGTGAATTGAAAAAATAGAGTGTGGAGGTCCCACATAAAATAAAGACACGCATTAGTAATATTTATATTATGGTATTTAAATTTTAAGTATTTAAATTTTAAATACCTGATAATGATAAAAATAATAATTTTTTTTTGATGAACAAGGAGCATGGATCGGCATCAAGAGGCATCGTCGACATCCCAACTAGGTTGGCACCCCGAGAGACCTCCATCCTATACCGCCAAACTCAAGAAAATTTTATTAAAAAAGATGAAAATTACTTACAAAAGGAGGGGGGACTATACCAAGACCCTCAAAGAAAACAGAGAAAAAACAGAAAAGAAAACAGCAAAAACAGCAGATACCGCTTTCAAATCAAGGGAGTCTGTAATTAGGAAGTCCACATCTATCCCGAAAGAAATCAAGACTCAAAACAGTAGGAAGTCTATCCAACCAAACCGCTCCAATGGCTGAGTGCCCCAAAAAGGCCAATTTATCCGCGCAACTGTTACCTTCTCTGTAAATATGTGAAGAAATTACTTGCACCCCCAGCCGACTAGCATTGTGCCATCGGTTTCGTAACATAATCGGAACCAAAGAAGGGTGTGAGAAAATCAAGAGAGCACTGGTTGAGTCACTCTCAAGCCAAACGTTCCTCCACCCTTTTTGTGCTGCATATTCCAAAGCTAAAATAATTCCCATAATCTTTGCATAATAAACAGATTGTAAACCAATGTTACAATAAAAAGCCCCTCAGAAGGTACCTAGAGAGTCACAGAACAGCCCCCCACAGGATGCATGTCCCCCATTCACCGAGCCATCCGTATTAACTTTCATCCAAGGGGAGGTAGGGGCCTTCCATAAAACCATAATGATTTCCTTGACTTTGCGACAATGATGTGAAATCGCAAATGTGTCAAGAAAGGGGAAGTCCGAATGCAAGCATTTACCTTTAGAAATATTTCCAGACATTGCTATAGAGGAGTGAATACGAACCTTTGCTGAGTGCAAAGTGGGAGTCACTACAGAAAAGCGCAAGGAATTACGAGCCCACCAAATAGTATGAATAGTATGCAAGACCGCAGCCAAATAAATGTCGGACACTTGAGAGGAGCACCTTGCTGGTCGACAAGAGAGGAGAGCATCTACTGAAGAGGTGTCAATGACACAATTTAATTTAAGTCCAATCCAGTCCCAAAGCCGAGTAGCAAATTGACAACGAAGAAAAAGATGCTTAGAAGATTCATCAGAAATCAAGCATAAACTGCAGACTGAAACCACAATGCAGCCATGGTTCCTAAGGTTTTCATCAGTGGACATTTTACCGTGATGAAGCCTCCAGAAAATAAAGGAATGGGAAGGAGGAACAGCAGCGTTCCAAATAGATTCAGCCCAAGGCATCACCGTTGCTTGCGGACACAAGAAGGCGTGAGCATGCTTCGAAGAAAGAGTACCATCTGAGGAATGCTTCCATACCAACATGTCGGGTAGTTGACTGTTAGGGAGAGTAATATTATCAACTCGATTTTTAATGTCCCCCAGATCAGATATGGCCATAGGCAAGCTGATAGTTCCATTTACAATAGTTTCCGACAACATTCCTTTAAGGTGACGATGGAATTCGACATCAAGATTCATCAATTCCACCAACGGTTCACCCAACCAATTATCGGTCCAGAAATGAATACGATCCCCGGTTCCAACTATCCACAAAGAGTTAAGCAAAACTGTGCCTATATGATCTTTGATGCGACCAAACCGAGGATTTAAAGTAACACTTGCTCGGCTGCCCATTTGAGAAATAACGCCTTTTGAATAAATTTGCCCATTGTGTGTCCTTTGCGATTAAATTCCAAGACAATTTAAGAATTAAAGCTTCATTAATCAAACGCGTAGGCTTGATATCTAAACCACCTTCAGCCCATGGCCGACACAATATTTTCCACGCTACCGTACAAACTTTCCTTGTGAGTACATCACCACTCCATATAAATTTTTTTATCCATGAATCCAATAAACGCAGGAGCCTTCGAGGCCAAAGATACACATGGAAGGAATAAACAAGCATCCCATGTATAATTGATTTTACAAGCTGCACCCTTCCCATGATGGAAAGAATTCTACCCTTCCAAGTTGCTAACTTATTTTTTATTTTGTCCGCAATCATACGAAAGTGAATTACCTTGGGCTTTCCTTGAAAGATGGTACAACCAAGGTACTAAAAAGAGACCGTTCTGACCGAGAAACCCAACATATTAGATATTGTATTTGCTCTAGTTCCTGTCATAGCTCCTGTATAGAAACGACTTTTGGTGTTGTTTATAACCTGACCAGAAACCTCTGAATATTTATGAAAAATGTTTATAAGCTCCCGGACGTTGCTCTTCAGCCCTATACAAAAAATCATAACATCATCAGCATACAGTACATGCATTGGGAAATTATTCCCACGACAATAGGAAATAGGAATTATCCTCCCCCTGTTAGTAGAAGCCGTGATTGCCCTACTTAGAACCTCCTCAGCAAGGCAAAATAAAAGGGGAGATAGCGGATCGCCTTGACGCACTCCACGAGAAAAAGAGAAAAAACCAACCGCTTTGCCATTAACCAAAATAGATAAACGAGCAGATTGTAAAATAGCAAGGATCCAGTTGATGAAGGTGGTATTAAAGCCAAAATTATGCAGTACCATAATTAGAAAGTTCCAATCTAAAGTATCAAAAGCCTTGGAAATGTCAACTTTGAGTGCAATATTGCCCCCATACTGCCGTTTGTCAAGAATGTTTAACGCCTCGGATGCAATGATAACGCACTCAACAATGCTTCGATCACGAACAAATCCCCTTTGTTCAACAGAAATTATCCGCGAAGTGATACAAGCAAGCCTATCTGCCACAATCTTAGTAATAATTTTGAACTGAAAGTTCGCAAGTGCGATGGGACAGTAATCCCCCATAGGTCGAGCCCCTGAAGTTTTTGGAATCAACACAATCATATTAGAATTAATATTAGGCAGTACCTCACCATGAAGGAAAAAATCTTGAACGGATGTAACAACATCCATGCCCACCACGTCCCAGAATGTTTGGTAAAAGTGACCACCAAACCCATCTGGACCCGGTGCACCATCAGCATTAAGATCAAACACCGCTGCCTTAATCTCGTCGTGCAAAGGAAACCGCATCAGCAGTTGGTTCTCGGTATCTGACACTAAAGACGGAATAGTTTCATCCACCAGCGTATTCTAAGCACAATTGTTATCCATGTTGAATATTGCCTGAAAATAATCGAGAATATGCGATTCTATATCCGTGGGATCAGATATAACAGTGTCACCATCCTGCAAGAAAGAAATTGATTTGGTTGAAGCCCTGATAAAAATAATAATTATTATTATATTTTATTCGTGTATATCACTTCCCATAATTTTAGTTTTATGTTGGTTGTGATGAGATAGAGAATCCAACTAAACTTCATATTTTTCCTTCATTCATATCCAATTAGTTCGTTTCCTCCAATTTTGTGGGTTAGTTTCTTTTTAACTTATTCAAAAGAGGTTTTGAACTGATCAATTGACTCCAACAATTGGAATTAAATTCAGGACTTCACTTAGTTCAAAAAATACACCAAAAGTTCTATTAAGTTGTCGAGAACTCGTTCCCTCTTCTCCTCTCAGTTTGTGTAAACAAACTATTCTCCTCTTCATTTTTGTTGTCCCTTCGAAATTAGTAGTGTTTTTAAGATCATTTTCCATTTTAGGTTAAATGTCCTTTTAGAATTAAGAATGATGTTAATAACATAGTCTCTTTGATAATTTATGTCCCTTCATTATAAAGAGTACTTTTAAGATCATAGTCCCGTTTGAGAAATAACGTCCCTTCGGAATTAAGAATTATCTCAAGAGTATATATCCTTTGGATATTTTTTGCCTTTGGAGAATGAAGAATGGTATAGCACCATATTTAATTGGTTGTAATACAATATTGATATTTAGAAATGTTAAAAATTAGAACGGTGATAACACCATATTTGAATGGTCCCAATATCATAGCAGTAGATAGGTCATAATATCACATTTGATTGATTTCAGAATTAAATTAAAAGTGGTCTTAGTACTATATTGGAGGTGTAATTCTCGAACGATTAGCTACAATGTAGTAGTTAATCCAATAATTATATCTGAGTTGGTTTTATCCTGGTGACGATGTGGTTCATAGCTTACCTTGCATAATATTAGACAATATTGTAAAACGTCTTACAGAGAACGACTTGATCATGACTCAATCCAATAATAATTTCGATGGAAGAACCTTTTTAAAATAGACTTTGCAAGTTCAAATACAACAATTTTAGAAGAGAAAGTCTTCTGAAATAGACCAAGTAAGAGTTTTTCATTTTAGAAATCAATAAACCAACAGTACTTCGACAGATAAAGACAGCCTTACGGCATTTGTCCAAACAAACAAGGGTTCATAAATAAAGAAAGAAAGAACAGTGACATTGTAGACTACAAACTTAGTAGCAATGTAAAGGAAGAAATGGAGAAACACTATGCAATAATTTGTATTATATATAACCTCAATATTGTAGCAAATAAACAAGGGTTGAATGGTATTAAAGAAATAGAAGAAAGATAGTTAGTGCAAATATTTAAGAGTGGACCATATTATATTGTAAACTAAAGTGGGTCACTAACCGTCTAACCAATAAATATTGAATATGTGTAAGGACTATGGTCAAGCTACTACAAATTGTACAATATTAAGGTTATAGAAAATTGTCTGGCCAAGAAAAGTAAAATTTGAAATTTGGGAATTAGTGATTAATTGAGTAATGAGAATGAGAGGATGAAATCAGCAGATTCCTCTACAACCAGGGGGTAGGCCCTTGCTTCTTGTCATCATGTAAGCAGAATCACACCAACTCTAAACTTTGGTATCAAAGATTGGTCATTATTTTATTTCTTCATTCTTCAAGTGGTCCTAATTATGATGATTTCAAAGTCAATCCAACACAAGTGCCCTTGCTAGCTTTCCAATTCACTCTGAACTGCCACCATGTTATGGCATTTTCCCAATATTTGTTTTTCTTTCCTTTTGCTGAAAAAATAATGCAAATTATTGGAAAATTAATATTCACAATACTTTGTTCCCTTATGTGTCCCTTGTTTCTGAGTCAAAAAAATATATGTTTCCCTTATTTCATGATTGCATATTTGGTGAAGTTTATGGAATTCATGATTAGGTTTTAAATATAGTTCAATTTAAAAGGTCTATGTTTATTTTTTCTCACATAACATTTATGGAGACACACGTTATATCATAGTAATACATCAATATTACACCGCTCAATATCGTTTTACTTAATACATATTTTTAAAATTTGACTTTTGGATTGAAAGTTTATATCATGTGTATATGTAAAATTTAACACAAATGTAAAATTGTTTGATTAGTTATTGAGACTCATCAAGATTAAGGGTTTAAGCTTTTTTATTGAACACTATTAATTTTAGTGGGTCTCAATAACATATCAAATAATTTTATATTTGTTCCCTCAAAAGAAAAATTATATTTGTGTAAAATTTTACATAAATAATCTATATGATACTAGCGAAAAGACGAGCACTCACGTGTTCGCCTTTCCGCTTTTTTTATTGCGTCACCGTTTGAGAATTATGAACGGTGTTTTTTTTTATGAAATTTTGATTTTGATTAAAACCAACAATATGAATGTTTTTTCTTTCAAATTATAACAAATCAAACTAACCATGATTATATATTTAAATGGCACTAACAATATATAAAAAAAATAAATCTAAATTCTTATTTTTTTAATGATATCAACAATAATCTTTATTATAGAAAAAGTTGTTTAAGGGTAGAATTTAAATAATGAAAAAGGTAAGTATTTATATACTCATCTAGTTTGTTACACTTTTTAAAGGATAAATGAAAAAAAAATTGGATATATATATACTCATATCATGTTTGTTACACTTTTATTTTAATATTTGAATTTTTTATCTACTTGTTATGTGTATTGAAAGTTGAGGGTAATTTTAGAAAGAGAAAAAGTCAGGTCAAAAGAGGCAAAACATGTTATTTTCTTTATATATAGTATAGATAAACTTACAATCCAAAGATCAAATTTTAAAAATATGTATAGAGTAAAAGGATATTGAACGGTATAATATTGGCGTAACATTACATCTATGTAATTTGATTCATCACACACACCCTTGTATCAAGGGGATATATAATTTTAGGTTGAGGTTTGATCTTTAGTTTATACCCTTCATTTAAACTATTCTAATTACAAATTTATCTTTTGTATATTATTTAAATTTTAATTAAAAAATTAGAAAAAATCACTTAAATCTCTTTATAATAAAAACATTTTAACTACAATAACAATAATATAAGTTCAATATTTATTTGAGTGTGATATATTCTAAAAAAAGCTATAATCAAATACAATAAAAAGAACATACAATTAAACATATGAAAATGCTAACTAGTGTCCGTGGAAAATTAGTTAAGTAAAGAGAAAAATACATGTTAGTACGTTTGTCTTGACACTAGTATAATTAGCGGGGATCCGTTGACCTTAGAGTTACTCTACTTCACAAATATTTTTTTTTTGAAACATCTACTTCACAACTCTTTGTAAACATTATATTTATTCAATTGTTGAGTATATCAATCTATGAAATTTCACAAATTTTTTTTTAGAAAATGACAATTTATCATGGTATTTCAATTTATAGTTTAATATATTTTTAAATATAAGCAAAATATTGACTTTAAGATCATATAACTACTGGTATCAAAGACTGTAAATATTATTTTCTTAAAGGCTTCCCATGAAATATTGAAACCTCTATTGTTGTTCATAATGAGCTTTGGACCTGTTTTATGCCTTAAAACTTGCTCATCGAAACCACATTCCCTTTATTTAGTTGAAGTTGACTCTAAAGGAGTAGTTTTGTGAATAACGGCTCTTGTGTGAATGATTCCCTTTAGCCTATTCTTACATAGATTTTTTTTACCTTGTGTGCTCTTAAATGACACGTCTTTATTTTCCACATTTTGCTAACACTTGTGGTGTCGTTGTTGAGAATTTTGATTATGGTGGTTCCGTCTCTTGGTCTATTCTTAACACTCCCTATCTCCAATAAGTTTCATTTTGATATTTGGACCGTCATGTTTCACTCAAACCACTTCGTCCATAACCAAGACTTTGTTCGGAGGGCGTGGATCATCATATCAGAACTAAACACATTTATCTTAGGATAAATGTCCAAGATAAAGGCGCAGCCAAAGGTGTGTGTGGTAGCCCTTATCTTTTGAGCCAAAGTCAACGGCTAAATTCAAGTCCCTCAGGCGAGATATTCGGATATAGATAAGCCTTAACGCGTCCGCCACTATAGGAAGAAACCGACTAAAGGTCGGGAAAAAAATCTCAGGTTGTTGTGACCAAAAGGGCCATAAACATTATCAATAAAACCCATGAGATCATTCTCAAGACATGACCTAACTAGATAAAAAACCTAAAAGTTTTAGCTTATTTACAGGCTAAATTCTCATATTGTATTCATTGTGACAATTTTTAAGGTATTAGGGTGTACCACACCTTATCTTGTTGATTAGTTTTTCGCTCCTCTTTTCTCTTATAAAAAACAAACATTTATAAAGAGTTGTGGAGTGGAGTAACTCTAACAATAGCATGACCATAAGATTAATTCTAACATCTTGATCAGATCTCTTTCTTATTTACTTCTTGTTATTGAAGAAGTCATTAATTCCTCAATTATTTTGTTGTTTTTCTATTTCTGCAATGAGGAATAGTTGCACATTCTCGTTGATTCGTATATAAAATAAAAGTAAATATTTCTTCCTCCAATCTTTAGTCAAAGAGAAAAAATAAACATCAAAATTAAGAAAATTATTAATTGTTGCAACTTTTTGAATGATTTTACAAATATACTCTCGTAAAAATTTGTAAACTATTAAATATATCCACTAATATTAAAAGATAAATATTAAATGAGGTCTAAAAAAGTCTTTTACGCAATAAATACACTTTAAAGTTGTGATTTTTTCTTATAAATAAAAACTTTTTTTTAAAAAAAAGTTTCTTATAGTATAAAGGAGGGAGAATGAGAGAATACTAGTCAGAGAACAATCGGAGAAAGTGTGGAACATAAAAACATGTCATGGTTTATTCGCTTCATTTTGTGTTTCTTTAGTTTTGGAAATGGTGGTTCGATGTTGGTGCAACTGGAACTGTATAGAAGATGATAATTGTATCATTATTTCCTATTTTTATTATTCTTTTTGGACCTCTTATAATTAAAGTGTATCAACGGTGCATGATATGGAGACAAATGCTAATGGAAACCATTATACTTCTCTTGATTAGTGGTAAGAGTTTGTCTAGTATAAGTAGACAAGCTCATAAACCATGTGCTTTCAAATACTATGCCTAGATTAAATAATAGGTAAATGCTAATGAGTAATGAGTGTTATAAGGATACTGGTTTAGGAACCAAAAATAATTAAATTTATATAAAAAATTAGTGTAATTATTATTTGATTTAAAATAACAACTTATATTTTTAAGATAATTTTTTTATCTATAGATTTTTTAATCAATGTTTTAGAGCACTCATTAGCAAGACTCTAAATAATTAGACGATAATAGATTTGTCATTAAATGATACCGGTACTCCCTCCTCTATTTAAAGGATAGTGTTGTTATCATTGTTAACCGACGATAATGGAAATCAAGTCGCAAAACTCATAATTAACGAGCCCTAACATTTTATATACCATTGTAGAACTCGTCATTACTTCATTAAAGTGCATTGCATTGATCATGAGTTACTTTGGTAGAGTCGGGTAGAGTCCGGATCCTCTCCATTTCCAAAGGAAATGCGGATCGACATTTTGTTGTCTTGGGGAACGACATGTGGCGTAAGTTGTAACCAACGGCAGGGATTTATTCTTTCCTTAAAAACCAATTAAATTAATAAATATTAAGAGAATTTTCAGTTTCAGTTGCCAATTTTTCCGGAGAAAATTGCAGAAAGCCAAAACCCACGACTGAAATCCAGGCAACCATGACGGTACTGCAACAACAGGAGCCATAACAATGATTCTGAATCGTATAGAAAAGCCATCGAAACAACCTTGCCAAATTATGCTGCGCTGCATGCCTAAATACTTGTGCAATGCATAACTACAAAATAAAAGCTTAGATTTTTATATCTTTATTTATATTTTCCTCTCAAGATTTATCCAACCAGATACTGTGTATTCCCCATTATCTTCTTGTTCCTTTTCCATCTCAAACCCATCTTCTTGTTCCTTTTCCATCTCAAATGATACGAAGAACGAGGCATGGTCGGTGCAGATTATTCTCAAAAGTTTTTTCTTTCACAAACATAAATTAATAATATAATTATTTGATTGTTTTGTAATAAATCAAGTCTAAGCCATTGAATCCAATGGACTTTCCTTCAACTGTTTGCCTTGCTGCAACGGGTAGTACAACGAGACAAGACGGCGTTGTGACGGAAGAACGAGGCGTGGTCGGTGACGAACGGCATAGCGAAGTGGGGCGGTGGAGTTTTGAGATGGGTAGTTACGTAACTAAAGACAAATGTAAAACAGAGATGGATTTTTAAGAATAAATCTGAACCGTTCATGTCCGTTTTGCCACGTGTCTGATTTTTAAGAAAAGAAATTGAGATCTCAATTTCTAGTGAAAATGGAGAGGATCTGCACTCAGTCGGGTAGAGCTAATATCTAGATGATTTTCGACCTTCGATGTAATTACCCATCAGTCATTAGTGATATGTATCACATTGATATATCCCGTACGTCTCTTTGACCCTAATCTCCATATTCCCTTAAGAGCAGAATTCATAATCTCAAAATGACAATGGTTATGATTTGGTTAGAATTGTTTTTCAAGAAACAGACAAAAAGAAATATAGTTCCCTTTTTTATAAATTTTTTTAGGGTGAGGGGATGGTGACCCGATCCAAAATAGGAAACACATTAAGGGTGACTGGGATGTGTTGGAACAAAGGATGTTTCGCAAAATCACCTCTTGAGTTTTGATGATAACAAGGTATTAAAATTATCAATTGGATATGCTAAACATTTGTTCAAGTGTACAGGATTAATAATCAAAGTACTATTCACAAAGATTCTGATTGAACAAGTCAAAGAGCAAAGGAAATTTATTTGAAGCTTAAAGCGTCTGAAGAAATGCATTTGAAGATATGCGTTTGAAGAAGCGCGTCTGAAGAAACGAGTCTGAAGAAGAGCTCCTGAAGACACGTCATCGGAAGCAACGTCATCAGAAGCAAGGTTACCAGAAGCCACTTCACTAGAGTTGACAAAGTACGGTGTACGAAGTGTACGACCACTAACTCTGCGCATGCCTCTGCAACCACCATCTTTGCAACTTGTCTCCATATCAAGACAAGAATAACAGCAATGTTGCTGTAGACGTTGTTCCTTTGGAAAAGGAATGGATTTGAAATTAGTTCTTCATAGGACAAATATCAAATCAGGCAAAAGATCAATGGTGAAGAATCAAAGTTTCAAGCAAGACAAGTTGATGTAACGGCTAATTCTCAACGTCTCTCAAATCCTCTATATATAGGGATAAAGACTTGGAGAAAAATAACAATTGAATACAACAAGCAAAAAGGCCAATACTCTGTGCAAAACGTCGAAAGAAAAACATCAACAACTTAGAGAATTCTTTCAATAGTTCATATCTTAGAATTCTCAAGTGTCTTAGAAAAACAGAGTATGTTCTGTTCGTATTGTATTTGTGAATACCTCTGATTGTATACCAAGTATTCAAAACCTTATTCAATTCTTTGTAATTGTTAAGATAAGTCTCTTTCAGTAGTGATTGAGCAAAGGAAGTCTCTTGGAGTTGTCCTTGAGCATAGAAGTCTCTTTCAGTAGTGATTGAGCATAGAAGTCTCTTGGAGTTGTCCTTGAGCATTGAGAAGTCTC
>Ga0228711_1002052_pt1 | contig 30579 bp, 15 predicted proteins | sample MedpolnodulmetaG_2_FD_177996 | JGI IMG/M metagenome (GOLD analysis project Ga0228711, IMG submission 177996) | Root nodule microbial communities from Medicago polymorpha collected in Santa Monica, California, United States - brown nodules | ecosystem: Host-associated > Plants > Roots > Nodule... | reverse complement strand
GGAATTTGTGTTTTTTTGAAAATAAAAAAATTCTAATTTTTTTTTAAAAACGAAAAAAAAATCTTTAAAAAAAAAAATCTGGAAATTTTTTGAAAAAATACCAAAAAATTTAATAAAAATAAAAATATGATTAAAAAAATATCAAAATTTTCTAAAAATTAATATATATTTAGAAAAAAAATCATATTTTCAGATTTTTTTCAATACCGGAAAAATTTAAAAATTCTGGAAAAATCGAAAAAATTCATATTTTTTTTTCAAAAGTAAGAAGTTTTATTTTAATCTTTTCCATAATTTTTTTTTCAAAAATTTAGTTTTTTTTAAATATGATTAATCTTTTTTCGAAAATTTTGTTTTTTAAAATATGATATTCTAGAATAAAAATTTCGTAAATTTCAATATATATTAATCTTTTCCACAATTGTTTTAAATATTTCCAGATTTTTTTTCATTATTTTTCATTTTATTAGATTTTTTTAATCATTTTTATTTTTTTATTAATTTTTCCATATAATTTTTAAATATTTCGGTATTTTTTTAATTTATTTTCAATTTTATTAATTTTTTTAGTTTTTTTCGTTTTTAAGAATTTTTTTATTTAAAAAATCACAAATGGCACGTGTACCTAATAAAAAAATAAAAATAAAAAATTATACAGTTAGCGCGCCATGTCATTAGAAAAATGTGACGCAACATATCACATCATCAAAAATGCACAGTCAGCAGGCCTAGGGAGGTATTCTAAAACAAAAAAAATTTACAAGGATGAAATCTGACAAAACATTTTTACAGGGGGGAAAATCAAAAGTGACATATATTACAAGGGATAAAGGCTTATTAACCAAAAAAGTAATATACAAACTTAAAGTGTTTTTTATTGGTGCATCTTGTAGCAAAGAAATAAAGTATATATAGGCATCCCTTGTCTCGCACTTCAAGAAACAATATTATGGTCTACAAGACTTGCAAGCAAGAAAGTAAACAAGTGAAGAACCACTTTACTTATAAAATTGTTTTTTTTTTGAATTAATTACCGATAAAATTGATTGTCTTGCACTATCTATCTATTCTTTTATAATTCTAAACAATATTAGATTTCTTCAAAGTGTATATTTTCAAAAACTTTCCAGATTTCCCACACTGTGGCAAACCAAAACACCTGCATCATTGATTGACGCGGATTGGCACCGCCAGCAGCTGACATAAATTGAGTAAAATGGCTCGTTACAGTGTTAGGTGTAACTGATGAAATACCCAACCACCTATAAATATAGTGCCAAACATAGCCAAAAAAGTTACAATGTAAAAAGAGATGAGATGAACTCTCCAAAGAATCCCAACCAGATACACACATCCGAAGATCCGCACCAATGACACCACGTCGGTAAAGGTTGTCTTTTGTTGGAAGCCTAGCCCGAAACAGACGCCAAGCAAAAAACAAAATCTTCAGCGGAATATCCTTATGCCAAATCAACTGCGACATCGACATAGAAGAAACAGTAGGCTGAGCTATCAGAAAGTGATAAGCGCTACTCACTGAAAAAGTATTTGAAGGTTCTAGTTTCCAAAGTCACCTATCCTCTCTGTCAACCTGCAAATTAACACTTTGAAGTAACAATGTAAGTTCCCCCAACATCTCCTCCTCCCACACAAACAACTGCTTCCTCCATCTCCACGCATCACCACCTTCCCCCCACCCAAGCCGACACATATCGAACACAGACTCCACCTTAAACACCGATAAATCAAACAATCTGCTAAATCTAAAACTCAACGACACTCCACCTAACTAGACATCCGATCAGAAGAGAGTGGAATTCCCATTTCCGATCAAACGACTGATGTTATCAACAAACTAACCTTCAAAAATTTAAAGTGAAATATTCAGTTGTGATTTGAAAAACGTATATATATCTAAGTGTGGGACCTTACTTAGGAGTGTAGAAAATTCTAAATCGTAACATCAAATTTTGAGTTAAATTTTATGAGTGCAGAAAATTCTAAATTTTAAAATCAAATTTCGAGTTAAATTTATTAGACAATAGATCAATTTATTTATTAACAAGAGCGTCTATATATCCATGTCTTTTTTTTGTTTTTTTTAAAACAAAATTTATTTAATATCTTTTCTTTGTTATTATCATTTGAGTTATGTTACACCTTTCACATATTTATATTCAAATGCTTTAAGTTATTATTGAATTGGATCTTCTCAATTGTAATTTTTTCTTTAAAGTGGTATATGAATGATCTCACCATTAAAATTTATTAGATTCTACATCTTGTAAAAATTATAAATAGAGCCAATGCATTTTAACAATAAGATCATCTACATAACCCTTTTAATTTTATTTTCACAATCTGAAAATAACTTAAAACATTTCAATAAAAATATCAATAGATTGGGAAACATAGAGAATTAGAGATCCTTTTAAAAAAAAAAGTAGAGAATTAGAGATGATCATGACAAGACTATTACCTAAAAGAAAAAAAATGAGGACAAGACCCTCCTAATTTGTTAAGGTTGTCCTTTTCATTCTATACTACGGCCGGGAATAATTAATTACAAATATCTATTATTTTCTTAGAAGACTTCGAAGATCGAAATACATTATTTAATTATGAAAGTGATCCTTCAAAAAAAAATTATGATAGTGATCGTATCCTTTTTTTTAGGGTTCACATAATTTTATTTTTTTTTATAAAAACGAATAGATTGGGTACACTTTCAACATTGTTAAAAATACAAAAGTTGAATTTGCGAACAAGCTGAGATCAATAGAATTAATAACATACAACGACAAAATACTCACAAATAATATAATAAAACAAAGCAACAAGAATACTTGTGTGTCTGGATATGTAACGTTAACCTTCAAATTATCGATTGAATTTATAATTACTCACCAATAATATAATAAAACAAAGTAACAAGAATACTTGTGTGTCCGGATATGTAACGTTAACCTTCAAATTATCGATTGAATTTATAATTAATTGAAACTGGATCTTTTAATAAGAGTCAATCGAATGTCACAACTAGATTAGAAATCGAACATCACATTTCGATTGGTGGCTGAAGGTGTCACTTTTGTGTTTGGTAGTCTGGTGGTCGGACCCGTTGTATTGCTTGAGTATCAGTTGACCTTTGTTTTGTTTTATTTTATTTGACAGATTGTAACGTAGACAGATCTTCTTAGTACACCTTGTGCTGAGAAGGCACCTGTGGTTTTGTTAATATATACCATTTTTGCTTCTTGAAAAAAAACGAACATCAAAAAATAATTAATTTTATGCAAAGAGAGGTTTTTGAAATTAAGGCCCTGTCCTCCTTTTAAAAAAAATAAAAATTAAGGCGCTGTTCCGTACAAAAACAAATTAAGGCGCTGCCCGGACACAACTTGACTTTTTTTATTTTGGTGAAACGCAACTTGACATTAATCCTTATTATGAAAGTAACTTAAAAAATTGATTCCTTAAGATAAACACATGATCTTAAAAGTATATATAATTTCAAGAAGAGTCGTTAAACTTTGTTTGGAGTGGGACGATCACTTTTGATAGCTGCCCTAGTGAGACCGCAAAAGTATATGTGTACTGCGTGTAAACAGTGAATTTTTATATATATATTTTGTCAAGTTGAATAACTGAGCAAATGATATTATATACGTAGAGAGTAAAAAAATGTATCAAGTTGGATTTGATTCATATTATCACAAAATATCCAAAACATCTTGACCCTAGCTGTACCAGCATAAGTTGCCCGTGATTTACAGGTAGCCGGGAATGGTGATTATAGCAAAAGGATTTTTTAAGTCAACCTAATCAAAGGATAACTATATCTTTGTATAACTTTTGTTTGGACAGAACATATCTTTTGTTATATATATGTTTCCCGACTTAATTTAAAAAAATAAATAAAAAGTCGGTTATTTTTTATTTTTAAACCACGACAAAAATCATAATTATTTCTTCAGAAAAAAAGGGTGTAACATTGTCTATTAAATTATTTAGAAAAACATATGATATGGATGAATATGTTTGTTGGAATGAAATTATTGTTAGTTTGAATAGGAGGGGGGTGTTGACTTAATCAAAATATTAAGCGGTGAACATGGCCACGCAACCCCCAAAGTATACGGTTCTTGTACTTTGTATGACACATCACACATACACAACACAACACAACAAGTGGCCCTTCCACTTCTCTCTCTCATCCGTACACTTCTTTCACTTTGTATCTATAAAACTAAACAAACTGTCTTTCTTTTCTCCCATCCCCTAATTTCTTTCCCATCTTCACAACTCACACCCTTCTTCACCATCATCAATCTCTTTTATCAATTATGCTTCTAATTTCTATTATAACAATCAAGCTTCACATTGAGTGAAAAAAAAGGTAGCAATCATATACTACATTACCTAGCAATATAAAATGATGTACGAACAGCAACGGTTACAGCAGGCACCGGTGAGGAGCAAATATAATAATAATAATTCCAATTCGATAGAAGAGGAAGAGAGGCTTGAAATAGTTGATTTGAGTGGCATGTCATTGGAGTCTCTTCCCAATCCTTCTCTTAATTTAGCCACCATTTGTAAGTTGGATCTCTCCAACAACAATCTTCAGGTGATTTATATATTCTTCTTTTCTTTAGTCCATCCATGTATTTTAGAATAAAATATGAGTAATCTTAGTAGGATTTAATTGTTATGCATTTTCATTGTATATATAATTTCAATCATTCACATTCATTGGATTATTATAAATATTTGAATTTAATCATGTCTATTGTAAAAGTCAAATAAATGATAATGTATGATTAGTTGACAAAGTTAAAAAATTGTACTAGATTTTTTGTTTTGGTCTGTACCAATTTTTTTTGGTTTTGGTTCACTCTTAAAGCTATTTTTCCCAGAATAAAATACATGCAAAAATGAATTAAATTGCACATATTAAAAATAATAGTTGATTTTTGACGAAAAGTATATAAATGAGATGTATTTTAGAAATAGAAGAGAAATTATTAATATTTGCTTATATTTCATTCTAAGAAATATGAGTTAATTTTTCTTATGGGAGAAGCTAATTTACTTAGCTTACTAAGTTAGTAGCAAGCAGCAGCTAAATATCATGTCTATATAATTACTGACTATAGTTTTATAGTTGTTGTTAATTTAATACGTCTTTAATAAACAAATATGTCTGCATATACATATTTTGGAGTAATATTCATTTCATATAGTAATTTTTTGTCTCTTTAATACTTAATTTTGTGACAGAATATTCCGGAGTCGTTAACAGCGAGACTGCTGAACATGGTGGTGTTGGACGTGCACTCAAACCAGCTTAGGTCCCTCCCAAACTCCATTGGCTGCCTCTCTAGGCTCAAGCTTTTGAATGTCTCCGGCAACCTCATCCATACTCTTCCCAAAACAATCGAGAATTGCAGGTTATATAATATATTCACCTTTTCTCTTTTATTTTAATTAGTGGTAAACAACACAGTGCTCTATTTTTATTTTTGTTTTTGTTTTTTGCGTGTTTCTTAATTTATATATTTTCTTTATCTCTGGTGGTGACACTATGATATGACTATAAAATCAGTAAATCCCACATCATGATCAGATTCGAAAGCTTAACAAGTCATAAAATATTAAACAGGTTTATTTGTATGACGTGGGAATGATTTTAAAGATTTTTTTTTCTCTTTGGTGACAAGATTTTAAAGATATTCTTGATCAAAATTAAGTGGTCTGTTTTTTAAGAGCCAAAAAGAAAAATCTTACCGGTCTGTTTGTAAACATATTTGGTTATTAAAGTACTTTGGATTTAGTTTTCAAATAATTACAGAGACAACGTAAACCTGTTTTTCCTCTTATTGATCAAGACGTGTCAATTTCATATTAATAACATGCATTTCTTATTCTTCAAAAAAAAAACATGCATTTCTTAAAAATATGGTTGTCAAAATCGGGATCTCACTAAAGATCGTTGGGGTATAGAAAAAGTGTAGATCATAGGATCGTAAGATCCCACTTAATAAACAAAATTATAAAAGGTACTAAGAAAAATAACTTTTAATCAAAAAAACTTTCATTAATCATCATTCTCATTATCTTAAACATCCTCTAAAAAAGGGATGGATAAAGACATATTTGGGTTGGGAAAAAAACGTGAGAAATTTGAGAAATAGTTGGACTGTTTTTTTCTTAATGATATGAATGAACGTGAGATATGAGAAGTGGATAGGATATGATAGGAATTTATAGAATAAATGAAAGATAATAAAGGGAAATTTTCAATTTTAGAGAATTACAATTTCAGAGAAGATGAGAAAAATTCCCAATTTTCTAACCTAATGATTCAATTAAACACCAACAAGTTTCAAAAACGTAATTAATGATATAAATTGTCTTTTTAGAATGGAAAACGGGTTGAATTCTGGCCAGAATGGGTTGGATATGTATGGAAAAGTAATGGTTTGAGTCGGGTCGAGGCAAACCGAGTCGGGTCAAACGGAACACACACGGGTCAACAACCTTCCCAGACGTGAAAAATAGCGCCGATTCGACGCCCTTCCGCGGCGCGTCGGCCGCTCCGCTGTCTTCTCCGATCTTGGATCCGCTATGAATCGGCAGAGGCATGTTGACTCGCAAGATCATACGATCTTTGGATATAGATCGCGATCTTGACGACCTTGCTTATAAACACCGGAGATATACGAATTTTTATACTGATCATGTAACTGTCAAGAAAATGTACATAAATTAAATTCTTATTTTGTACGGTGGCGTAACAAGAAAGATGGATATTCTCATAAGAAGCATATTCATTGTCAGATATATTAAATTTCATTCAATACATGTGTTCCATATGTATACTTTTATTAATTTATATTGAAACGAAATTGAATGATAGGGGTGGAGGAGTAACAATAATTTTGTAGGCTCCATTTTGTCTCATGTCATATGATCATACTAGTAACCTTTGACTTTTTTTTTATAGAGATGTACCACTATAAATATCAAGGGTTTTCTATCATGTGCAAATTTGTACATGTTAACAAGTTTAAAATAGAAATTTTGTATTGGAACTTGTACATTTAATATTAAACATAAATTTTTTAAATAAATAATTGTTGTTTTCCAAGAAAAAACTATTATTATTGGTTGTTTTAACATGTGCAATGTTGCACATGTTAGATAATCCTTAAATTTGTTTGCTTCAACCATATGCCTCAGGATCGATGAAAATTGTAAGGGGTTTTTATACTATGGTACGAATGAAGTATAACTTTGATTATGTGACTCTTCATCGAATTGAACGGTTAAATTGATGTATAGAATTAAAACCTTAGACAATGTTTTAAATACACTTTTGGTTTTACTTTTTTTCTCATTCAAGATTTTGTCCCATTTTTTAAATATGTAATTTTGATCCTCCATCAATTTTGTCATCCAACATTTAACGCAAATTATGAGGTGGGTGTTAAGTATTAACATGGCAAGAACATATAGATATGACATGTAAGTAAACAAACACTTTATCTTTTCCATGCTTGCACTTAACGGCCACCTAAGCATCTAGGTTAAATATTGGTCGTGAAAATTGACGGAGAGATCAAAATTGTATATTTTGAAAAATTAGAAGATCAAAATTGAAAATTTAGAAAATTGAGAATAATAGGAAAACTAAAAGTCTATTTAAGCTAAAAAAATGAAAGAAAGTGAGACTCCCACCTGTCTTTTCTCTGCATTTTTTTTATTTTGATTTTGTTTCAAAATTATTGATATTTTAAGAACTTGAGACTCCCCTTTCTACCAAAAATAACAATAACAATAATTAAGACTCCCTTAATAACTTTTGTCAATTGCACTTTTTCTAGACTTCACGAATATTTTTTGTAAATTGCATTCTTACTAGTTTCAAAATTATTATGATTTTAATTAACATGTGTATTCCATGAAATTTGACTCCACAGAGCCTTAGAAGATTTGAATCTAAATTTCAACAAGTTGAGCCAACTACCAGACACAATAGGGTTTGAGCTAATAAACCTAAAGAAATTATCAGTCAACTCTAACAAGTTGATCTTCCTTCCACGCTCCACATCTCACCTCACATCTCTAAAGGTTTTAGACGCAAGACTTAACTGTCTTAGGTCTCTCCCAGAGGATCTTGAGAATCTCATCAACCTTGAAATCCTAAACGTGAGTCAGAACTTTCAATATTTGAATTCTATTCCATACTCTGTAGGACTTCTCTTGTCCCTCACTGAACTTGATGTTAGCTACAATAAGATCAAGTCATTGCCTGATTCCATTGGTTGTCTTAACAAGCTTCAAAAGTTGAGTGTGGAAGGGAACCCTCTGACTTCACCACCACCAGAAGTGGTAGAGAGGGGATTGCATATAGTGAAGGAGTACTTGTGCAACAAGATGAATGCTGGTCATCAAAGCCCAACAAAGAAGTCTTGGGTTGGAAGGTTGGTGAAGTATGGAACATTCAATGTAAGAAGTGGAGCTCGTGAAGAACATGAGGCTTTCATCCTCCCCGAGTATACTCGTTCAATCGATGGACTTGCTTCTCCCCGTCATATGGGGATGTTTTCACCTCGTCGCCTCTTCTCCCCTCGTAGTTACTTCAGCAACTGAGGAAAATTCATATTTTTGGAGACCTTTCCTAATGTACTTGTTTCATTAGCTGGGTTGCATGCACTTTTCTTTTCTTTTCTTTTTTTTTTCCCATTTTTTGGGATTGACTAGGTTGAACTTTAGTTATTTTCTATGTATCGTTCCAATTTTATCAGATATCCTCGAAGGGACTGAACTTTAGTTATTTTGTTAACAAGAAAAAAAATGTGGTTATGGGTTTCATTTTATACTAAGGTTGTGGCTTTTGAAACTATGGAAGCCGCCCATTTAACTTCATGGATTGAAAGAATATTTTTTGGTGGAAAGATTGATAGAATCTATGACTGGATATTGGTATAATTATCAGGCTTTGGCTCTGATATGTAAATATGTTTCTTGCCTTTTTTTGACAGGAACTTCATGCCTTTGTCTTGTTGAAAATTATGGCATAGTATGCCCCTGCCGTTTTGTGGAAGGGTGTGGCCTAAAATCCATCACCACCAAATAGAGACATAGGAAAAACTTGGAGTAGCCTTTTGTTTTTATAGGAAGAAATAGCCGGTCTTTTTGCTTTTATGCAATATTATCATTAAGACGGTAAGATTAGTTTATGATAATAAATCTTTAGCCATAAAATTCATTTCCATAGTCGCTGCTATCTAAATTTGAGGATTAAACATCAACAATACGTCGATTCAATTGGTAATGTATTTAGGTCCCTTAAGCAAATGATAAGGGGTTCAATTTTTAACTACTACGTAAGAAAAAAATTGGTTTAGAGAGGATAACCCGTCCCATCTTATTTGTGCCATAATTTCTCCCACGGAGATTAGTCTTTGCTAATAACAGTGAAAATTTTGTACTAATAACACGTTTTACCGATTAAAAAAGATTAAACAAATTAATGTATAATAGATTGGATATATGATGTAATATTAATAAAAATACATAAACTAACTGATATAAAGCCACCTTGGCAAGATTATGATCAATCTCTTTGGCTTATCTCCTATTGAATCTAACATGGAAGCTCACAAGATCTGTATATAGAATGTATCAATAGTCGTTGATAATGGAACCCCATCCACCTATGGAAGAATGTACTGTCCACAACCAATGCAGTTTTTTATATGTAAAGGCTTTTTAGGATTGGAAAACTTTCCTGCAGGCTAACTTGCAACACTTGGTCTAAAAATGTATATATAATGTTATGAAAACCATTACATGTGAAAAAAAATTGCTTAAGTATGAAATTTGTTTAACGATTTTAAAATTGAGATTCTTATTTTGCAGAGACACAAAAAGTTGCAAAAACTTACAAAACCCATGAAAACTGTACGATCACACAATACTATTGAAATAAAGAATTGTAGAAATAAGAGGGAAATAGATAGAAAATGTGGTTGTCTCACAATAAGCGTTTCTTTAACATCAATTGCTTGACGCCTAAACCACTTGTCAAGGTGGCATATATGACACATATAACACAATATCCTTCCTCTTCTTAATTTTGTTCAAGAGGAATTCAATGAATTTGAGACATAGATAAAGTGGTCTCCATGTCTCCTCAAGTGAATTTTGGTGAAAAACACAATAATGAAATCTATAACTAACAATCTCTACCTTTTCCTTTACCCTCTTTATTTTTTTTTCCTCTACAAATTTTTCCTTTCCTAATAACTCATATTTTCTTCCTCATTCCTATTTTCACTCAACAATTCTAATTCATGATTTTCTCCTACGCCCTTTCACTTATGGTACAACGTCATGCTCCTTGGGATTGGTTTTGAACATTGGTTATATGCCTCTTTGTTGATCAGTCAATGTTTTTTACTATTTGTCCATTCTAAACTTCAATATTATGAATTGAACCGTCAATTCTTTTCTGGTTGAAAATGAATACTTGTATACACTGAATCAAAATATCCTCTAATTTTAAAATTATATCGGGTTTAAGAGAATGTTGATTGTATTGTTGATAATGATGTGCTCAATTGGTTTGGTATTGCTTTTGCATAATAATAGCTATTTTCCTCATGATCAATCATGTTTTATGCATGTATTGGAGATGAATTAAGAAGAACTATCTAACAAGAACGCTAAACAAAAGATTTAGGTGCAAGAGGGATTAAAATACAAATAAAGATTACATATAGAGAGTTTTGCTAAATACATCGAATAAATTATCCTGAAATCATCACGAATATAAAACTAATTGATAAAAAATTGCACATGGACGGAATACATGGGAAGTGTTGGTAAAAGATGGAAGTAAAAAAAAAAAAGTTGATTTTTTTTTGCTATTTGTGGTTTCACATTTGTATAAGGTACTGTTTATACTCCTTAATTTTCCTATGATTTAGTTGATTTGCTTCTTTACATATATGTTGTTTTAGTTGAGATTTGTTTTAGCTGAGTATGGTCATGGTTGGCCAATTTTTGTTGTAAAAAGGTTCAGGCATCTCCTGTTTTGCAATTTAATATTTCTAGCTTTGATAAAAAAAATAAAAAATATCCTATGATTTTTTTGTTTGTTTTGTTTTTGATTAACTTCTAAAAGGTAATGATTCCAACTTCTAAAAGGCCTGACTATCCTTCATTGAAATGTCAAGGCATTTTGTTAACTTCAAACAAGAGATTGTTTTTATGATTTTATATTTTAGATTATTGAGTTTTGATGGTTGATTATCAAAATAGTCATAATTTTCCATTCCTACCCTCTGGTTTCACCGTGTTTGAGAGCAGCCATTGTAATATGGACTTATGACGAATATTGTTAGTTATTGTAATTTGATTTTAGGGTTCAGTAAGATTGTGTTATTTAATTGATATTTCATGAGAATAAGAGTTTATTATGACGAGAGGCAGCCATGATTCACATAATAATTAGTTGTTTATCTTATTGTTGCTTAATGACTCCTACTACTTCGCATATCATTTTACTTCGCATATTCTACTCTTTATTTTGTAATAGGATATTCTCAATCCGCCTTCTAAAAACACGGGGGCTTACGAGAAGCACAAATAAAAAATGTTAACAGATTTCCGATAACTAAGTTTTTTTTTCTTCTTCCAATCACATATTAATAAATAATATCCTTTTCAGGCAAATATTTATCGTATTAGTATAAAATAAACATTAAAATATGTTTATTTTTGTAGATAACTTTGGAGCTATATAGAGATGATGCATCTATCTTCCACAAGGATTTTGTTTTTTGGATTAATTGTTCTTCAAAGTATCGACTACTTTTTTGTCACTTTTTTGGATTAATTGTCACTTATAACATAAGCAATCATTAATTATTATTGGTCATGGATATGTAATTGCTTTAACCTAAATTGAACTATATGTCAAACGATTTAATTTTATGATGACAACATTAAACGATTTGTCTAACAAGTGCATTATATGTTTGTATTTTGGTGGTACTTTCAGAGTACTAATTTGTTAACACCACAAAAATTCTTTGTTCGCCCGTGCGTTGCACGGGTGGAAATACTAGTGTCACACATGTACAAAGAAAGAAAAAAATATTATGAAAGAGAAAGAAGAAAGACATTTGTGACATTGTGGTTGGTCAATGTCACCCAAGTGCTAGCCATTTTTCTTATGTATATTATAGAAAAAATGTACAGTTACTTAAAACAACACAAGTTATTGCTTTGTCAAAAAAAAAAAGTTATTGCTATGCTTTAATATCTAGACACAAGACCCCAATAACAACATCATTTTGATGAAGTTATCAAAGATAAGTATTTTATTTATCGTACTCATATGAGCTTGAGCAATATTTCCTCCGTTCAACAATTAAGATAATTCTAAGTAGAGATTGTTGGTTGATTTGTTTAACGCAACAGGCATAACGGTAAGAGAGAATTGTTGGATCAGATTTCTTCAACCACTTTGAAATATATCATAATGATCAGTTACATACATTTAGACGGTTAATCCAAGATGACACCATTAACAACCAACGTTATGTGTGACTATTAAACCTAAATTCTTTCAGTTTAGATTAAGTAAATGGTTATCCTAGATCAAGATCTAACAAGTATTTTCCAATATCATTTTAAATCTTAAAATCATGTTTAATTCGCCAAAAGATAACAAGCATTAAGAGCAAGGATAACCAATGATACTTATGAAAAACTAGAATATATGCAACAACACGATCAAAAGAGATACATGATTTTGTGAAAGATTACACCTAATTCTAACAAAGAGAGTTTAGCAACTCATGGTAGCTTTAAAAATCAAGATAAAAAAGAAAATCGAGATTAGACGTTGAAGATGATTCATCGACCTTCTCTACCTTTTTGTCCTCCTTCTTGATCACCCGACCTCTCTCTACACCAGGCACTCAACTCATGAGACAACCCTATATTTACTAAATAAACCCCATTAATAATTTTAAATTTTACATTATTACTTTTCAAATATAATTTTTTGATTAAATCCTTTTTAGATGATGGGAAACACTAGTTATACACTTTCATTTTTATTTTAATAGTGAACCCCTTCGTCAAAGAGAAGAGATAGAGTGTCTACACATATTCCTATTAGTCACCATTTATTTTCTTCTTTCAATGTGGGTGTCTAATAGATTGAGTCCTTATTAAGTAAAGCACCTCTCATTGGAGTTGTTGTAAGGACATCCTATCCTCAAACTCAATTATTAGACCTAAGAGAAAACAATATAAAGATTAGACCCACAACAAAGACACTTCACATAAGCAGTCATCACCAGCAAATGGATAAGAACTCTTTATATAAGACTTCAATCATAGTACAACTCGAAGTTTGAAACTATTATAAATAGGGATAAACACCTCATGTATACGCACTTATTCTACACCTCACTAAACCATGTCACATCATATCTTACTTTGACATCAAGATATCTTTGTCTGTATGAATAGAAGTAGGTCAATTAATAAGGTATATAACTTAGTCTCCGTTAGACCCAAATCAGATTAATAAATTTTTTTTTTTTTTAAAAAAAAAAAGGTTAACCTTAAATTTTATGGAGAAAATAAAAAAGAATGTAATTAACACAAAATCGATAATCCGTAGTTCACGGTTCCCGTATATTCATTGTACCAACACAAATTGTGATTTGGAGAAACTCCAATTTCTCTCTAAACTTTCTTTCTCCTTCGTTCATCGAGGAGGGGTGGTTTTAGGTCATTTTTTGACCTAGAATCACCCATCTACATCTTTTTTCCCTTTTCTTTCAATCTAAATAAGTGGTTTTCACATCTATCAAGTTTTTTCTTGTGTTTTTTGTGATTTCGTCGTCTAAGTGCGGCGTTGTGTTGTTCGTCGTCTTGTGCGGCGTTTGATTTCGCGTCTTGTCGCGGTGTTTGTTCAGTTCCTATTGAAAGATCTACACCAGTCAATTACAAATTCAACCAATGATTTGGACGTCAATGCTGCAGATCCGGAGGCATGGGTATTTCGGTGACTTAGGTTTTATCATATTATTTATAGGCATTTTGCCGTTGTATGCTATTAACTTGAGTGTTATGAATTTGTTCGCAGATTCTCGTTTTGTTTTTGTAACAAAAAAAAAAAAAAAGAATGCAATCACTAGGTCACCACCATCTCTCCCCGGCAAGGGCAATTTCTTAGTCACCGCTTATCCATAGCTTGATTCACAATTTATGAGAAAAACAAAAAAGATTAATTGACACATAAACACCCACAAGCCAACAAGAGATGCGTTCCCCAAATATGCCAGAGCTAGCTAGCTCCTGCTGTCAGTGGATGCATTATGTCCACCTTAGTGTTTACATAATCTGTTATCAAACTCTTAATTTATTGTAGAAGTGTCTGAACTGGGACAACATTCATGTGCAATGCTGCCAATCCCAATCTCTTAGCTTCTTAATTTCAAATAAAAAACAGACAAGACACTCTTTTGGACTTCCACGTGATCAGAGACCAATCCATGCATGTTAATTAATCTTACAATTAATTAATGCAGAAAGAACCCACATATTCTTTCTTTGTGGTAATTACATTACCCATCAACAAAAGATGAATATGATTGTACATGCTGAGTTTACACCAATCAAAACTATTTCATTTGTCTTTTATTATTTATGTTATAAATATAGTTTAAACACTGGATAAATGAATGATTTTGATTGATAATAACTCAACGACGTGCGTAACTCTATCCACCTTTCGTTAATGGGTAGATAAGAATTTGCTTTCTTTTTTAAACTAACCCCATACGGTGCTTGTTGATCCTCGTATCATCTTGATGAAATTACTACTATAAGGAACCTAAGCACATGTTATGTTTCTGATCTAATCTCATTAGTTTGATTAATGTATTAATTTTTGTCTGGGATCATTTTTCAATTGCAAACGATTCCATTCATTCATATTGTAAATTCATTAGAATCTACTAGGGATTTTGTGGTTTAATCAATTTCTTAGTTGACATGGCTTAATGAGTATCATTTCCAAGAAATATCTTTGGTCAACCAGCGTGCGTATGTGATTATGTAATGCTCAAACTTAAGCTCTTTTATTAGCTGTCTTTTCCAATCAATGTTAATAAAGTGTGGGGGTGGGATATATGGGTTTCTGTAATAGTGACTTTCTTGAAATTCAATTTACACGTACCACAAACTTCAATGACAAGAAAACTTGGTACATACTAGTACATGTAAAAAATAAGGACCTGGATTAAGTTTTTGTGATTACATGCAGTTACACTATCTTGATCATTCGATTAAAATTCAATGGTTCAGATTTGAAATCAAATTTTAATTTTTTTTAAATCTAAAAATTAAATTTAAAATTTGGGTTCTCTGATCCTATCAAACGATCGAGATATATGTGATTAAATGTAGTCATAAGAATGTAACCACACATACACAACCCGAATCCAAAACATATTGTTCTCCCATGGTGGCATGACTAGCATCTAAGCATAAGTAGCCAATTTTAACTACACTCACATGCTACCAAGGACTAACTCTTGGAGTGAACGGAGGAAATTAGTTAATTGTGAGAATCACCAAACGGTGATGGAGAATATGTTTATTGTTATTCGCTGCTGCATGTAACAATTAAATTAATATAGGAAATGTTATCTAGTATCTTTGGACACTCTTTAAGCGTTTTAAACGATAAGTTTTTAATTAAAAGTGATGTATTGGATGCATTAGAAATTATATTAGTTGATTTTTTTTAAAAAATAATTATTAAATTTAAAATGCTTAAAGAGTGTTTCGGAGACACTCGTTAACCAGACTCAATTATGTCATAAATTGAGGGACTGAGAATGAGAAGAGGACAATTCCTTGAAACTTTAAGAAATAATGCAAGGTTTGGAACATCCCAAACACCTACGCCTATAATAATAAGGTAACATGAACTCACAAGTTTTCTCCAATTAGAGCCGTTTATCAACTGTGGTCACATCACATGGCTAAGACAATCGTTTTCAGTATTTTTATTTTATTTTAATTATTGTTGAATTACAAGATCCCATGCAATTGGAGAGTAGCCAAACTAATTTGAAAAACAAAGTGGAAAAACAATACAAAGAATCCACTATGCTTTTAGTCAATATTACCATGCTAGTAGCTATTATTTATTTATTATTTACAATACCATTTAAGTAACAACTTGGTAATTATTAATTGGCCAAAAAGATTAAAAAATAATCTATTTGCTGCATTGATATTAGTGTTAACAAAAATATTGATCTCTCTCTCAAGAGTCTCATAGGTTGCAATCTCTAGCTTTCCTACCTATAATACAAATAAAAAATAAAAGGGGAATGGAGATTACTCAGCTGGAAATGTGGGACAAATCAAACCCAACTTTCATTTGAATCAAAATTAATATATATATTTAGCATTCTGCTATACTGTATATCATTAATTTCTCTGTCCTTCTCTAATAGAATTCAATATCTTCTTCTAATTAATACATTTCCTTCCATTCATCTGTTTGAATGAACCCTTGAAGCCACATCATCATGATTGATTTGCATCCAAGATAGACTATACTCCAAGAAGCACATAGTAGAGTATTGTTATGGGCAATGCAATCAACATACCAAATATAACCCTGCGGCACACATACCAAATTATGTTTTAGTATTTTAATAAATCCACATAATCACTTGCATTTTCTCTTAACAAAGATGTAAATGAAAAAAATAAAATGAGACTCACCCAGTGCTGAGTATATTTGGATGGAGATTGTATTCTTTGGCAAACACAAAGGGAACAATACCTTGGGGAAGTGCAGCCTGCAAATTAAAATCAAACATTATTATGGTGATAAACTGAATTTATTAAGCATTTTGATTAATTGATAAACTGAATTTAATTTCACATACCTGAACAATTGCAACATGTAACAGAACTCCACGGATACCAATTGCTATTGAGGTTGCAGCAATCACAGCTGGACCTGTCAAGAACCTAACAGCCATAGAAAATGTTGCAACTCGTTTTCCACATGCAATCAGCTTAGGCTGTAATGCCATGAACAGACCTGCATAAAAATTCATAATAAAATATTCAAAAATGACTATGATATATAATTAAGTCAAAATTTTCTTAGGAAAATATAATGTTGGAATTGACAAGTACCTAGACTGAACATGGCCATTCCAAGACCAGCATCAGACAGTATTGAGATGGAACCTTTTACAATAGATGGCATTTCAATGTGAAACCTGCATGCATGCACATCATTAGCAGTTAAGGATTCATGACCAAGGATACTAAATTAATAGATTGAGGATTTTTTTGGGGATTGGTATATATGACTGAAATACCTAAATGATACAAGAGACCAAACAAGTCCTATAAGACTTGAGTAGGTATTAGGATTTCTGATCAGTTTTCTCCAAACCATGATGAGGATTAGTCTTGTCATGACACTTGCTGGAGGCATCTGTGTATTTTTGTTCACATCCCCTCCTCCTTCCAAGTCCATCTTCTTCTGGCTAATATATGGAGACTTTACTGCTTCCTCAATTTCAACATCCCTTTCTCTAGGACTCATGTTCTCAATCAATTCAGTAACAGCTGCATTTTAAATTAATCAACAAAACATAACTAGTAAAGATCATGTACAAGATTGCACGAACGTTTGAAGGATTTTTTTTGTAGAAACTAAAAAATGAAAGTTGATATATTTATAGGGACAAAAAATATATTTAACGATAGATTATATAGAACGAGGTTTTAATAAATGAAAAACATAAATGAATTTGATGTGTGACGTCGTTTTTAGTACCTTTTGATGCAACGGTATTTTCATGTGGAACATATTTGGAAGGATCAACAGTGCCAAAATCAGTAGAAGCAGCTCTATTTACTGCATGTTTAAGATTCCCTTCAGAAACAGGTGAAGCACTTGAACTCCAAACAAACATGTGTAACTCCTTGTTATTAGGTCCATTACCACTTCCACCACCCATGCTATCTTTCTTCTTTGTGCCAGCACTTGTAGAACCAGAAAGCATAGGATTTGGAGGAGGGTAAGAACCACCATTATTGAACAACTCACCACTCATACTCCTCCCTCCCCTCTTCTTATGCATCCTCAATGTCTCATCTTCGAAATTTGAAGTCCTCGGAGTAGCCCCTTTGGAAGATTGCATAGAATAAATATCACCATTACCATTACTTTGAAAACTATTTGTGTAACCGTGTTTTGGACTCGGCGCTTTACTTTGAAACATGGCATAAAAATCAGTTTGGTTAAAACTGGAACCTCTTGGTGTTGGTTCTCTCGATGATTGAACCGAATATATCTCTACACCGGTTAGATTTGAAGCTCGCGGCGTCATATTATTTAAATGAGATTTGTTAAATGATCCAGATACCATAGAGTTAGTAGTTGATCTTTTAACAACAACATGAAGTTTACCATCTTCACCTATTTCAGCATCAGTTTGAAGGGGTTCTCTACCGTTAAGTGAAACAACATCAGAATCAACTTTGAATGATGTTATAGAAGCTGCAGTTTCAGGAAACTGTTCTGTTATGAGAAGTTTAGCAGCTCTATATTCAAACAAAAACAGCATAAGAGTGTACCAAATAACACTTTGCAGAACAACAATTTGTACCATGAGATTTCCTGAGAAATCACCATACATAGCTCTTAAAAGAGGGATTCCCATAACAAGTGTGTTAGGAAGAGTTGAAAGGGAGAAAAGTGTGATAGTCCAATCAAGACTATCTTGGTTTTTTGAGAATGTGTTCCATATAAAAAGAGCACCAAGGATAACTACTTTCTGAAGTGAATCAGCTGCTAAGAAATGGTAATTCATAGCATAAGGATCATTGGAAGATATAAAATGGAAAGATAGTAATGGAACTGCAAAAACCGCGACAAAACGGTTTATCCCAGAACATTGATCTGGTGTGAAGATTTTCCACCAACGAACTGAACCATATGCTAATATCATAGCAACATATAATGGCACAATCGCCGCGAAAACATCATATATATCCTTACCGGTAATCATGGTTATAGATAGGTCAAGGTAGATTAGATTAGATTAGACACACAAAGAAATTGTTATAGCTAGGGTGACAAAAAAAAGAGAGTTTGTGAAAGGTTTTTGTATAAATTTATTTAAGAAGGAAACATGGCTGAGAAAGGTTTAATTCTGTATTGTTAAGTCTTCTCTTATAGAGGATGACACCTATGTTTATAATTAAATGAGATTTATAAAGTTTATAATAAAAAATGGAAGTTCAAATGTAGACAGAAGAGGGTTGGATTTTCTATGAGATGCTAGAGGTGTATGAGTAATAGTAGTAATTGATTATAAGGCTAAGTAGGCGCCATTGTAAACGTTCATGCACATGTAAATTGGGCAGTATTCAGTGATCTGCGGTAGCAGCAAAGATCTTTCTGAGAAACTATTATTAAATAATAATGTTGTAGTAATGTGAAGATTAATTAAAAGGGACATAAACAGATGAATAGTTTAATACGCAGTTCACCATAAAAAAAATTGATGAATTCACATCTTGTGAAAACGATAACGATCTGTCATTTTATTATGTGTTAATTTAGAACAAACTTCACCGGAGTATTGTTGCAATGGATTTTCATTTCTACATTTAGATTTGATTCCGCAAACAGTGTATTTGAATAATTACAATTTAAAACTTGTAGCCCTCAAAACTAACACCTAAACATCATGATATGCTTAACACATGACCTCTTTTCATAGTCACTTGTTGGGACACCCGGAGAAATAGAAACGAAGAGATTTTTCAGCAAGTTAAGAAAGATACTTGGGCTTCAGTTAATAGTATTTTCTCTTATCACTCTTCTATGATTTAAGTTCTTGGTCACGCAGACAAACATTCTATTCATCGTCAGGTTCGTTGGTATCCCCCGAAGATGGTTACATAAAAGTTAACGTGGATGATTCCTCTTTCGGTAACCTAGGCAATGCAGGTTTCAGCGGCCTTTTAAGAAATCATTATGAGGGTTGGATTCAAGGTTTTTCTGGTTCTTGTGGTAGAGCGTCTAATTTGTTTGTTGAACTCTCGGGAATTTTGTGAGGTCTTCAACTAGCTTGGGACCTTGGTTATTGATCTATTACTTTGGAATCTTATTCTCAAGCGGCTTTGGATTTGCTTGATGATGCTCATCCGAATGAATTTCATCCACATGCGACTATTCTTTCGCTTATTAGGAAGCTCTCTGCTCTTCCTTGGTTGGTTTCTTTTTCCCACACCTTGAGGGAAGGCAATGAATGTGCCGATTGGCTGCCTAAATATGCGGCTAGCAACATTGACATTTTGAAGATATGGATCTCTCCTCTTCCGCAGCTAGATTCTATCTTGTTCGCCGATTCCTCTGAAGTTTTTAGGCACCGAGTTGCTTAGTCTTTTGTTTTCTTTTTTTATTGTTTTCCAAAAAAAGAGTGAAACCAAACCACACTTGTTTAGTCCACATGCAGTCTTTGAAAAGATGATCAATATCTTCTTCGGCTGAATTACATCTAAAGACAAAAAGAATCAATTAACATGCTTTTGGGAATAATGTTCTTTGCTAGGATGTTGTATTTCACAATTAACAATGATTTCAATTGAACATGTTTGAGAGTAGTATTAAGGTTCCAAAGCTTTGACCAAACATTAGATTGAGATTGCCGGTTAGAACCTTCAGGCACACCAGGGGTTGATTGCGTCGTTATGTTTTGACACCTTTAGTGTGATAAACACTTTCAATAGAACAAATATTTTTTTTAAGGGCCTGAAATCATGGTGTTAATTTGATTTGAATTTGAGAAGAGTAATGGAGAATCTGGGCTGCTTCAAAAGGTATAAAAGTTGCATTGATCAATTTTTTTTTTTTTTAAATAGCTTATATTATTAACACCAGAATATACAAGTACAATTACATGGTGGCGGCGAAAACGCCATAACAGAAACAGGAAAGTTAGAGCAGTAATACTGCTGAAAACAGCACCCAGCAAACAAACTGACACAAACAGGAACCCCTTAACCGCCAGCTATAACAGCAAACAGCAGTGTTACAGCAGTAGCCCAAATGCACACCAGAAAACAGTAAACTCTACTTCAAAAAGTCCCGGACACCTCTACAACTGCCCCACCTATCTCAATAAGCATTCGATGGGATTCCAACACCACTCGTAATAGAGGCAAGGAAGACTCTTAAGTCTAGTAATCGCCCAATTCCACGAAATCACCTTAATTTCCTCAACAATTTCACCAAAATCCTTCATTAAATTTTTGAAAATCCTATCATTCCGCGCTTTCCAAATCGTCCATAACACCGCATGCCAAACCAACCAATAACCTTTCCGAAGTTTATTCCTCTCGATCTCCCCATTCCAACACTCAAAATGTTGAAAAATAGATTGAGGTGTAATGAGATTAATCCCCAACCACCCACCAACCTTCGACCACACTTTAAAAGTCCAGTCACAATGGAGGAAGAGGTGAGTCGCCGTTTCCGCCGCTTGATCACAAAAATCACACCTCCCTAAGGACACCGGTGGTAGGATACGCCTACTCAAAAGGTTGTGTTTTGTCGGAATACGATTGAGTAGCAATTGCCAAGAAAAAGCTACCACTTTAGAGGGCGCCGGGCTTTTCCATAATAAGTCAAACACCACTTTCTTCGTCCTCTCCAATGGTTCTTGAGGCAATATCAAGCTCTCAAGAGAAACTTAAGAAGAGAAACTTAAGATGAGGACACAAAAAATCTCCCTTCCTCCTCCAACTTCCACCACCAAGAATCCACCTCGTCCACCTTCTCCCATCCATCTATCAACTTAAGAAGGTTAAGTATTAACCCCTCTTCCCACACGAAAAGGTTTCTCCTCCACATCAAGTGCCAATCTCCCCCTCCCACCCCATCCACCCAAACCTCCCCCACCATAGCATCTTTTTGACTAGAGATAGAAAAAAGCCTTGGGAAAATTAAGTATAGTGGCTCAATTCCCACCCATTGGTCTAGCCAAAATCTAGTATTCTCCCTGTTCCCCACCTTCCTCACCACCTCCCTATTAATCCAATTTTCCCCCACCACCGTTTCCAAGGACATCAAGTCTAACCAACATGAAGAGGCAAAAGACGGCCAAGCATTATCTTCCGGATACAAGGGATAAACAATGTGGTTCCCATATTTACAAATAAGGACCTCCTTCCATAACGATTGTTCCAGTTGCACCAACCTCCACCTCCATTTGACCAAAAGACTAAGATTAACCAACCTTATATCTCTAACATCCAAACCCCCACTTGCTCGCGGAAGGCACACCGTTGACCATTTAACCCAACATACCTTATTACCTCCCTTCGCACCACCCCAAAGGAATTGACGTTGAATTCTCACCACTTTCTTCCACACTTTCATCGGAAGCTTAAAAAAGGAAAGATAAAACATTGGAATAGCATTCAACACCGCATTAAGGAGGACTACCCTACCTCCAAGACTCACATACTTATTAGCCCAAGAATTAAGTCTTTTGTTCAAGCAATCCAACAACGGTTCCCATGTTGACAACCTTCTCGGATTCACCCCAACTGGTAAACCCAAGTATTTGAACGGAAGAGAACCTTCCCTACAATGCATAAAATTGCACGCCGCCTCCATAAACTCCCTACCAACATTCACCTCAATCAAGCAACTCTTCGCAAAATTAAATTTTAACCCCGAAGTCATCTCAAAACCTCTAAGAAGAGCCTTGAGAGTCCATAAGTTATCAACGGACGCCTCCCCTATGCAAATTGTGTCATTGGCATATTGAAGGTGCGACAACACTAGGCCATTATTCCTCAAATCAAATCCCTTAAAAGAATTGGAATTAACGGCGTTCCTCATTAAACCACTAAAACCTTCCGCCACCAAAAGGAAAAGAAAAGGCGCCAAGGGATCCCCTTGCTTTAGCCCTCTCTCTATACATATTTCCTCCGTCGGTGATCCATTTACAAGGATAGACATATTACCTCCAAAAACACATGCCTTCATCCAATTTATCCACTTCGAGCAAAAACCCACCCTCCTAAACATATACTCCAAGAAGCTCCAATCTACCGTATCATACGCCTTTTGAAAGTCTACTTTTAGGATCAAGTATTCACGATTCGCCATTCTCGCAAAATCCACCACCTCATTGATTACCGACACCCCATCCACTAAATTTCTCCCTTTAACAAAAGCCGATTGTGAGGATGAAATAATTGTACTCATCACCTTTGACATTCTACCGGCCAACACTTTAGCAAGAAGTTTATAAAGACATCTGAAAAAGGAAATAGGATGAAACTCCTTCAAAGTGAAAGGGTTATTAACTTTAGGGATCAAAGTAATAAAATAGGATAAAAAAAACTCCTCGGAACCACCTCATTACCATGGAATTGGTCAAACATAATTCTCACTTCATGCTTGATTAGATACCAAAATTCTTTAATGAACGCGAAAGTAAATCCATCTGGACCCGGACTAGTTGCATTGATCAATTGACTATTTGAAGTTCCACTTCCATCCATAATGTGCCCCTTCAAAAAATGGTCAAAGATTATATAAAATCCTTCAACCTACTTAGCAAAACTCAAGATTAAAAGTTTTGAAACTTCTAAGGCTTTGTTTGGTTTAAAAAATAATGGATAGCTAATAAGTTAGCTTATATCGGTTGACTTATAAGCTATTTTATAGTTGATAACAGATAAGTGGACGGACTGAATCTGTAGTGTTAGGTAAAATTAACGGTTGGAGTAGATCATAGATAGTTGATAACAAATAAGTGGACGGATTAAATCTGTAGTGTTAAGTAAAATTAATGGTTGGAGTAGATCATAGATATAAAATGACCTAAAAAATGGTTTATTTAATTAATATATTTTTTTTCAATTAAGATTGCGAAGAATGCTAGCAACATACATTCTAACACATATTTTTCAACACACTCTCGGTTAAAATTCACATGGGACCCACATAATTTGGTGGAACTCGTGTGAATTTTAACCAATCAAAAAGAGTAAAAAATGTATATTGTTAGCATTTCTCTTAAGATTGCATAAGTTTTAAGTTGTAATCTATTTGAATTAGCTTATAAAAAATGATATAAGCTCCTAAAAATAAGTTACAACAAAAAGAAACAGATCTTTTTAGTTATACGAAAATATGTCTTACAAATAGTTTTGTCTACGATGCTCTAATCTCTAATTTAACTCCTCCTCCCATATCCGTCCTCCCTTCCAGGCGCCATCAAACCTTCTCCTCCCCACCACCGCGTCATCTTCCACCTCTAGCTTTCGACCTCGCCGCAAACATCCCAACAGTTCCGCCAAATTTATCGGTTAGTTATGTTACAGTTTTAGTAAATTCAATATAGGGAAGTTGTTCTCTGTTTGGTAAAGTGATGAAGTTGTTGTTACATTCTTCCTAGTTAATGATCAAATTGCTTCATTCTCCGTTTTGTAGAGATCTTGATTGAAACAAAGAGAAGATCCATTTTTGGCATTAATCAAATTGAAATTTCTACAATGAATATTGAATACAAAACTTGAAAAGCAAGCAAATTTATTTAATTTGATCGCACATTCAATTTTATAAATCTGCAAAATGGTGCAAGATATTTTTATCTTTGAATTTCCCTTCATTATGCTTTTTATACATCAAAATGTTAAAACTTCTACTGAATCAATAGCTTTCTAATTGTTGTTACCCCTCAAAATCCTCTAATGCTCCCAAATGAAGGAAGTAGAACGATTGATATTTTTTAACACAAACTTAGAACCTCATTGGCATATTCATTTAGAGTCAAATTTTCTCAGTTCGCTGCTAGCTTCTATCTTTGTTTAGTGAATGTCTGCCAAAAACTGAGTTGAAGGTAAAGTGATTTATATTTGAATATTTTCATGTAAAAGACATAAGTTGTGAGTTTAACAATAAATTTAAGCGTAAAAATCAATTCTAGAAGCAGAATATACAATTTCTAACTTTAAATAGAATCAACTATGAAGGCAATATAAATTCTACTATAAAGAAACCAAACATTACAGAATCAATTCCACACCTCTAATATCTCTCTTCTTGGAAAGCTTGGGATTTGCTTGAGTTTAACTAATACTATATCCATGAGCTTGACTTGTAATATCTACAATATAGATAGGTATAGTTGTGTGAAGCTTTGATTATATGGACATGATCTCATAATTAATACATTTCCTTCCATTCATCCATTTAAGTGAGACTTGAAGCCACAACATTATAATTGTTTTCTATTGCTTTTGCATCCTAGATATCTTACAGAAATCCAAGAATTACATAGTAGAGTACTGTTATGGGCAATGCAATCAACATTCCAAATATAACCCTGCAGCACAAATACCAAATTCTCTTTTAGAATTTCGATAAATTCTCATAATCACTTGCATTTTCTTTTAATAGAGATGTAAAAGAAAAAAGGAAAAGAAAATGAGACTTACCCAGTACCGAGTATATTTGGATGGATATTGTATTCTTTGGCAAACACAAAGGGAACGATAGCTTGGGGAAGAGCAGCCTGCAAAAGCAATTAAACATGATCACGTTAATAAAGTACTAATTAGAAGAATAAAGACATTAATTAATTGTTTATTTTGATTAACTGAATTTGATTTGACCTGAACAATTGCAACATGTAAGAGAACTCCTCGAAGACCAACTGCTAATGAGGTTGCCGCAATCACCGCTGGACCGGCCAAGAACCTTACAGCCATAGAATATGTTGCAATTTTTTTCCCACATGAAATCAGCTTAGGTTGTAATGCCATGAACAAACCTAGACTAAACATGGCCATTCCAAGACCACCATTACATAGTATTGAGATGGAACCGTTTACAATCGAGGGCATTTCAATGTGCAACCTGTGATTTATTTGAAGTTTAAAAAATCGTTAATATTATTCATGATCCAACGTTATAATTGATTGATAATGTAAATTTGTTTACACTTTTGTTTACCAAAAGACAGAAAAGATGAAGATTTTTATACCCAAATGATATAAGAGACCAAACAAGTCCAATAAGACTTGCGTATGTATTAGGATTTCTGATGAGTTTTCTCCCAACCATGACGAGGATGAGTTTTGTCATCACACTTGCTGGTGGCATCTGTTTGTTTTTATTCATCTTTGAATTCTCATCTTCTGATATTGAATACTGAGGTGTTCCCCCTTTTGAAGATTGCACAGAGTAAACATCACCATTAGTATCATTACCATTACTCCGAACACTATTTGGGTAACCGTTTTTTGGACTCGGCGGCACATAAAAATCAGTTTGGTTAAAACCAGAAGCTCTCGGTGTTGGTTCTGTTGATGTTTGAACCGAATATATCTCAACACCGCTAAGATTTGAAGCTCGCGGCGTCATATTATTTAAATGAGATTTGTTAAACGATCCAGATGCAATAGAGTTAGTAGTTGATCTTTTAACAACAACGTGAAGTTTACCATCTTCTCCTGTCTCTGCATCAGTTTGAAGTGTTTCTCTACCGTTAAGCGAAATAACATCAGAATCAACTTTGAATGAAGTTATAGAAGCTGCGGTTTCTGGAAACTGTTCTGAAATAAGAAGTTTAGCATCTCTATATTCAAACAAGAAAAGAATGAGTGTGTACCAGATAACACTTTGCAGAACAACAATTTGTACCATGAGATTTCCTGAGAAATCACCATACATGGCTTTTAAAAGAGGGATTCCCATGACAAGTGTGTTAGGAAGAGTTGAAATGGAGAAAAGGGTAATTGTCCAATCAAGACTATCTTGGTTTTTTGACAATGCGTTCCATATAAAAAGAGCACAAATGATAACTACTTTTTGAAGTGAATCGGCTGCTAAGAAATGGTAATTCATAGCATAAGGATCATTGGATGAAATAAAATGGAATGATAGTAACGGAACTGCGAAAACTGAGACAAAACGGTTTATTCCAGAACATTGATCCGGTGTGAAGATATTCCACCATCGGACCGAACCATATGCTAATATCATAGCGACATATAGTGGTACAATCGCCGCTAAAACATTGTATATATCCTTGCCGGTAATCATGGTTATAGATAGGTCAAGGTAGATTAGAGACACAGACAGAAATTACATGAGAGTTCGTAAATCTCTGTATTTTTATTTATGATTGTTGTAAATGCACGGGTACCTTGACAGTATAAGAGGAAAACAAGGTAATCAAAACTGAGAAAATTCAAATCTGGATTGTTAGTCCTCTCTTATAGAAGGTGACACCTAGGTTTTTAATTTAATGAGATTTATAGTCTTATAAGTAAACAAAAAGAAATTAAATATATAGAGGGTTGGATTTTCTTATGAGATGCTAGGGGTGTATGAATATTGAATAATAATTGATTGATTATAAGGCTAACTCCGCGCATTGTAAACGTTCATGCGCATGTAAATTGGGTAGTATTTTGTGATCTGCAACGAAGATTTTTCAGAGAAACTATTATTATCAAGTCATTGTTGTAATGTGGATATTATTAAATCATAGGGACATAAATAGTATTATACAAATTGTAATTGTAAAAATGATAACAATAACGGTTTAATTAACCCGTATGATCTGTCATTTTATTGTTTGTTAATTTGTTTTTCTTGTTGTTTTGGTGAGAAATGAGTAATAATTAGAATTCCTAAAAAGAAAAAAGTAATAATTAGAACACCGGCGAGTAAACTTCATCAGATTATTGTTACAACAATGTATTTCTGATTCTATATTTAGATTTGTTTCCACTCTTGAAGGAGTGTATTTGTTAGAGTTGGAATTGTGTTGTGAATTAGGGGACATTTGCCTTTTATTGATATAAAGATGACAGATGTGATTCAAACTAAATTCTCGAAGCCTTCCATCGGTCAATTCAAGGCTATAACAGAATGTAACAATGAAAATAAATATACTAGCTAGTACAATTTCGGTTTTACAATTTGTTAAGATTGTCTCAGCTGATGTTATCAAAAGGGTGTCTTTGAGAATGTAGTTTTTTTCTTTATTTTTGTCTTTGTTGTCCCCTTGATAAAAAAATAATTCTAAAACCTAGTTGAGTCGCTCCATCAATCAATTTGTTTGTTTTCATATTTCAATAGAGATACATTTATGATCTTCTGGAAGAGACTAACAAGATAACATACAAGTTTGCAAGTATATTAATTGATCCAAATGTAAAGTTTGGAAATGAAGAAGAAGATATGGTGTTTGATAAGGAATGTATCAAAGGTTAGTCAATAAACTTATATACCTATCATATATTAGGTCTGATGTTGCTTTTGTTGTAATCTTTGTCGGTTAATTCATGCACCAACTAAAGGAGATTCATTTACAAGTTTCACTCTGAGTTGTTCAATATTTGAATGGACCCCGATCTTGTTTGAATAGAATGGAATGTGGGACTTGAAGCATATATTGATATTGACTATGCAAATCAGTTGTGGATAGGATATCAACTACATGATATTGCACTTTTTCTGCATGACAATCTTATGACTTGGAAAAGTAAAAAATATGGTGTGGCATCCAAATCTAGTGTTGAATGAGAGTTCAAAACAATGGCATAAGGTATATACAAAGGTTTAAATGCTCAATTGGTTCCTTAAGCATTTATTTGGTATCACTTTGGTCCCTTGATTAAAAAAAAGTCTGTTTGAGTACTTTATCTTTATCTCCGTTACTTGTTTCGGTCCCTTCTGTTAAATAAAATAAAAAATGTTAAGTGTGGTACACGTGTCGTTTTAGTATTGGCTCTGGAAATTTAATTATCTTTTTTTCTCATCTTCATCAAAACCTTCATCATATTCATCAACCAAACTCAAGAAAAAAAACATAAAAGCTACTAAAAAAAACTTTCTCTCTCCTCTCCCTTGGCATCTCTCTCGTATCATCGCCATCTTCATCACGTATAACAGGTTCGTCACCATCTTCACCGATAAATTTGAAAAAAAATAATTACACATATCAAATTAGAGCTCATCAATCATCACCTTCAAAAACTTCCAAACACAATTCATCATCTTCATCGATGAGATTTTTAATCTGTTAAGATTCTTAGGATTTAGAGTGTTAATTAGGTTTAGTTAATAGTTAGTTACAAGTTAGTTAGTGGAGTTTGAAGTTAGTTACACAATTGGTTAGTCCAATAAAGTCCTATAAATATGTAAAAGAATCATATGAGATTGAAATACGGATCGAAAACAAAAAATGAACGAACAAATCTAGAACAGAAAGGGTGGAGAAGAAATTTTCTCGAGAAAGTGAAGTAAAATAACAATGAAGGAAAATGAATTGGAAAAAAATGGACAGTGAGAAAACTGAATTTTCTCGAGAATATGCAGCGGAATTGTGTTCATGGAGGAAACCTTTGCTCTGATACCATGTTGAGAAACATGGCATCCATAAAAATGGAGAGGAAAAGCTTAAGATATTATTGTATTGATGATAGTTAGAATGATACAAAAATGAAAGAGAGTTACAAAAGAGTCAACTTGTGACTTATATAGTGACTACACTAGTACCCTTAACTAACTCTAAAATGAGTATAACTACCTATATTTCAACATAATCAAACCAAAAACTTGATACCAAAATCAGATCTAAAACGATTCATCATACAAAAAGTCAGCATTCATTCTTATCATCATCTTCTTTAAGAAAAAACCCAGAAAACCATCTTACAAACACCCTAAGATTGTTAATTTCGGTTGTTGGTTTTGTGTTACAGAAGATTAATTCGCCTGAGATTTTTACAGAAAATGATGATGGTGATTTGGGTCGTGATTTTGTGTTTTGATTTTTACATAAAATGATGATGGTGGTGGAGGCCATGGACGATGGTGGTGATAGTGGTGGGTTTTGTTATGGTGGTGCGGTGATGGTTGTTGGGATGGTAGAGAGAGAAAGTGAAATAGCTTTGAAGGGTCAAACATGTTGTTTCTTCTTCTAGTATAATTTTGAAAGAAGAAGAGAAGAAGGGTTAATTTGCTTCAAAAATCAGGAAATTAAAATCTTAATGAAAATGAAATAGAAACAGAGAAGATTGAAAATTGATGGAGAGGAGAGAATTGGAATAGAGAAGGTTGAAGATGGAAGAGAATGGGGTTTACTTTTTTTTTTTGGTAGTGATATAGATAATCTTTTTTTGGTAGTGAACGGGGTTTACGTTTTTGAAAGATAGAAGAGAATTGAAATATGCTGATTAAAAAAGAAGAAAACAAAGGGGTTTATGTTTTTGGAGTAAAGGATATTTGGAATAAGAATATGTGAAATTTGAACATTGAATTTGAAATTGAATTATTGGTTTTAGGGTTTTGAATTTGGGGAAAATTGAATATTGAGTTTAATCTAGATTTTTGAGTTTGCTGAGTTTTTTTTTTTATTTTTTTGGATTTGATGTTGAAGGTGATAAATG